>JAEEGL014632896.1_pt1 | contig 10341 bp, 9 predicted proteins | sample 9134231 | NCBI WGS metagenome assembly JAEEGL01 (sample SAMN16246548, study PRJNA631951) | gut metagenome | biome: gut microbiome; feature: rumen; material: fiber-attached | host: Bos | place: Iran: Karaj | collected 2018-10
AATAAGGATATGCAGGAAGACAAGGAAGGCATGTTTGATGCGTATGATACCGTAACAGAGTGCCTCAACATGTTCATGCAGATGGTAGACACCATGAAGTTCAAAAAGGACGTAATGGCAAAAAGCGCCATGAAGGGCTTTACCAATGCAACGGATGCTGCGGATTATCTCGTTAATCACGGCGTTCCCTTCAGGGATGCCCATGGCATCATAGGACAGCTGGTCCTTAAGTGCATCGAAAAAGATAAGAGCATAGAAGATATGAGCCTTGAAGAATTAAAGGAGATCTCTCCTGTATTCGAAGAAGACATCTATGATGCTATATCTTTGAAGGCGTGCGTTGAGAGGAGACTGACCACCGGCGCCCCCGGGGTGTCGGAGATGAAGAGGATAACGGAATTATACAGACAGGATCTGGCAGTAGATTCAAATGCAGCGTATTTTACTTTTCAGAAAATAGATCAAAACTGATAAACAGTTAATAAACCTAACGGGAGGAAAATAAAATGAGCAAGTTAAAAGTCGGAATTTTAGGAGCAACCGGTATGGTTGGACAGAGATTTATCTCTATCCTTGAGAACCACCCCTGGTTTGAGGTGACCACCGTGGCAGCAAGCCCCAGAAGCGCAGGCAAGACCTACGAAGAAGCAGTAGGCGACCGCTGGAAACTGGAAAAGCCCATGCCTGAAGCTGTAAAGAAACTGGTTGTAATGAATGTTAATGAAGTTGAGAAAGTCGCATCAGAAGTTGACTTTGTTTTCTCGGCAGTTGATATGACAAAGGATGAGATAAGGGCTATCGAGGAAGCTTATGCAAAGACCGAGACCCCAGTGGTTTCCAATAACAGCGCACACCGCTGGACACCCGATGTTCCCATGGTCGTGCCGGAAATAAATCCCGGTCATATGGACGTTATCGAATTCCAGAGAAAACGTCTGGGGACCAGGAGCGGCTTTATAGCAGTTAAACCCAACTGTTCTATACAGGCTTATGCACCTGCGCTTACCGCATGGATGGAGTATGAGCCTTATGAAGTAGTAGCCAGCACCTATCAGGCAATAAGCGGTGCAGGCAAGACCTTTAAGGACTGGCCGGAGATGATCGAGAATATCATTCCCTACATCGGCGGTGAGGAGGAAAAGAGTGAGAAGGAACCCCTGCGTCTGTGGGGCGAGATAAAGGATGGCGTTATCGTTCCCGCAACGAGCCCCATCATCACCTGCCAGTGCATACGTGTTCCTGTTCTTAACGGACATACCGCTACCGTATTTGTTAAGTTCAAGAAAAAGCCCACCAAGGAAGAGCTTATAGACAAGCTGGTTAATTTCTCGGGCGAGCCCCAGAAGCTTGCTCTGCCCAGTGCACCCAAGCAGTTCATCCAGTATCTTACGGAGGATAACCGTCCCCAGGTCAAGCTGGATGTTGACTATGAAGGCGGCATGGGCGTTTCGATAGGCAGACTTCGTGAGGATACCGTTTATGACTGGAAGTTCGTAGGTCTGGCTCATAATACCCTGCGTGGCGCAGCCGGCGGCGCAATTCTCTGCGCAGAGCTTCTTAAGGCAAAGGAATACATTAAGGAAAAGTAAATGTTCGTCGGCAGAAAGAAAGATCTGAAATTTCTGGAAGATAATTTCAGCGGGCAGAACAATAAATTGCTGGTAGTATACGGGCATAAGGGAGTCGGAAAAAGCTCCCTTATGCTTCGTTTTGCTGCTGACAAAAAATTTCATTATTATGCAGCCGGTCCCTGTGCCGAATGCGAACAGCTTCTGTTATGGGGCAGAACGCTGGGACAGGAAGCGGCCGGTTTTGACATGGTCTTTGAAGCGATAGGCCGGGAAGCTTCGGGTAAGCAGCTTATCATAATTGATGAGTTCCAGAATCTGATAAGATATTCGGAAAACTTTATGCCGGCGCTTATCAGGCATATCAAAGACATAAACAACCATTGCATGGTAGTCCTGGTATCTTCCTCCATAAGCTTTGTAGAGACTGATTTTGTACCGAGGATCGGGACCATGGCCCTTAGTATAAGCAGTTTTTATAAGCTTAGTGAGATGGGCTTTATGGACTGCGTTAACTACTTTAAGGATTATTCCACCAGACAGTGCATGGAGGTATACAGTATAACAGGCGGCATGCCTGCTTACTGGAATGCATTTGATCCGGCCCTGTCTGTTGAAGAAAATATTATCCAGAAGATATTATCACCTTCGGGGCCTCTCTACTATGAGGGAGAGCGTATCGTATCAGCGGAGCTTCGTGAACTGAATGTTTATTCCACATTGCTCAACTGTCTTTCCGGCGGCATGAACAAATTAAACGAGCTCCATACCCACAGCGGCTTTTCGAGAGCCAAGATAAGTGTTTATCTGAAGAATCTCATGGAAAGGGAACTGGTTGAGAAAGTATTCCCTTATGATAATGCATCGGGAATTAATGCGAAAAAGGGTGTATACCGTCCGACAATGCGGCTTCTGGAATTCTATTTCAGATTCATGTTCTCAAAACGCAGTGCACTGGAAACAAAGACTCCTGCAGGTTTCTATAAAGACTGCGTTGAAAAAGAGATAAAAGATTTCCACCAGGGAAATTTCTGCAAGGTCTGCGGGGAATACCTTGAGATATTAAACCAGAACAGGATGCTGCCTATCAGTGTCGCCGAAAGAGGCGAGTGGGTAGGCAAGAGAGGAACCATAGATATTGTAATGCAGGATGAGGAAGGTGAAAGCCTGCTGGCATTTTGTGACTGGATATCTGAAGAGCTGGATATGGACAGGCTTAATGGCTGCCTGGCAACAGCGAAGGAAGCAAGGCTGTCACCGGACCATATTTATATATTCGCTACGGGCAGCTTTTCGGAAGAACTCAAAGAATATGCGTCGGCTAACAGCTTTTTAAAGCTTATAGATATAGATACTTTGTAAGTTATGGCAGATACGACCGGTAAGGCTCTTTTCATTGCGGAGAAACCCTCCGTGGCAAAGGAGTTTGCTAAAGCTTTAAAATATAATATGAAGAACAATGACGGCTATATGGAGAGCAATGAAGCCGTTATCACCTGGTGCGTGGGACATCTCGTTACCATGAGTTACCCTGAGGTATATGATGATGCGCTGAAGGCATGGAATTTTAATACCCTGCCTTTTATTCCTGATGAATATCTCTACGAGGTTATCGAGAGTTCCAAGAAACAGTTCGGTATCGTAAGCGGTCTTCTGAACCGTAAGGACATAGAGACCATATATGTATGCACCGACTCAGGGCGTGAAGGAGAATATATTTACCGCCTGGTAGAGAGACTTGCCAAGGTAGAGGGCAAGCAGCGCAGGCGCGTATGGATCGATTCCCAGACAGAAGAAGAGATACTTCGCGGTATCAGGGAGGCAAAGGATCTTTCGGCTTATGATGATCTTTCTGATGCGGCATATCTGAGGGCTCAGGAAGATTATCTCATGGGTATAAATTTCTCACGTGTCCTTACGCTTAAATACGGAAGGGCACTGCAGAATTATCTGAGGGCCGAAAAGCGCCCTGTTGTGGCAGTGGGCAGGGTTATGACCTGCGTTTTGGGCATGGTCGTCATACGTGAGCGTGAGATAAGGAGCTTTAATAAAACGCCTTTCTACCGTGTGCCCGGCGTATTTTGTCTGGAAGATAAAAAAATAAATGCCGAATGGAAATCGGTTGAAGGATCACGTTATTTCAATTCGCCCCTGCTTTATAATGAGAAAGGCTTTAAGAAAAAAGAAGATGCGGAGAAGCTTATCGCTGAGCTTGGTGGCACGGGTCCTGATGAGAACGGTATTTATACTACCGATAAAAAGGCACAGTTATTAAAGAGTGAAAAAAAGACGGAGAAAAAGAATGCTCCTCTTTTATATAATCTGGCCGAGCTTCAGAATACCTGCTCAAAGATGTTTAAGATAAGCCCCGATGAGACTCTGCAGATAGCACAGGAGCTTTACGAAAAGAAGCTGACCACCTATCCCAGAACGGACGCCAGGGTATTATCAACGGCTGTTGCCAAGGTGATCGATCATAACATAAAGGGGCTTTGCTCTTATCCGCAGTGCGCAGGCTATGCAAAAGATGTACTGGATAAAGGCCTTTACAAAGATCTGGCAAAGAGCCGCTATGTTAATGATAAGCAGATAACCGACCACTATGCCATAATCCCCACGGGACAGGGCTTTGGGGCGCTTAACAGCATAAGCCCTACGGCAGCAAAGGTTTATGAGCTGATAGTACGCCGTTTTCTTTCAATATTCTATCCTCCCCAGACTTTCATTAAACTGGGCATGGAGATACTGCTGGAAGGTGAGCATTTCTTCGCCAGCTTTAAGGTGCAGCAGTCTGCCGGCTGGTATGCAGTGAGCCGCTGTTCATTCCAGACCGAGAAGGCAAAGGAAGAGAAAAGCGAGGAGAAGGACGAAGAAGAGGTAGTAGTAGATCCGGCTTTCCTTGAGCTGCTTTCCAAAGTTAAAAAGGGCGTTGAAATGGACTGTGCAGGTCTTTCCATAAGGGAAGGTGAGACCAAGCCCCCTTCAAGATATAATTCGGGAAGCATGATACTGGCTATGGAGAATGCGGGACAGCTCATAGAGGATGAGGAGCTGAGAGCGCAGATAAAAGGCAGCGGCATCGGGACATCGGCAACTCGCGCCGGTATACTGGAGAAACTGGTTACCAAGAAATACCTGGCGCTGAATAAAAAGACCCAGATCATAAGCCCCACGCTGCTGGGAGAGATGATATTTGATGTGGTAAGATATTCCATCGGATCACTGTTGAACCCCAAGCTTACCGCAAGCTGGGAACTGGGATTGTCCGGCGTGGCAGACGGAAGCGTCTCAACCGATGAATACAGAAAGAAGCTGAACGGTTTTGTTACCAAGCATACCGAGAATGTAAAGCGGCTTGAAAATGCCGGCGAACTGAGGAAATGCTTTGATTACGCCGCCGCGTATTATAAGAAAAAGTAGTGTCATTCTGAGGGCGTAAGCCCGAAGAATCTTTATTAACAGTATATTAACAAGGATAGTGGCTTATGAGATCTTTACCCAAAGAAAAACAGGAATTATTCAGAAAAGTATTAAAAAGTGTCCGCGAGAATCCCAATTCCCGTTTTGACCTTATGGATAATTTTATGCAGCATGGAGATACCACGGTGCGTACCCATTGTCTTCATGTTGCGCAGACGGCTTTTTATCTTGCCTGCAGGTTTAAGCTTAGAGTTGATGAGGAGGCGCTGATCCGCGGGGCTCTGCTCCATGATTATTTCCTCTATGACTGGCATGAGCTTTCTCTGGCAAATACGATACACGGTTATACACACCCCGGTTTTGCGCTGAGGGAGGCGTCTAAGGATTTTGATCTTACGGAAACGGAAAGGGATATGATCATACATCACATGTTCCCGCTCACGCTGGTACCGCCTTTTACGCCTGAAGGCTGGATACTTATGATCGCGGATAAGATCTGTGCACTGGGAGAAACGATAGGAGACAGATTAAAATGACTGAACTGACTTTGGCAGAAAAACTTTTTGCAGGCCTTGATTTCCCGGCCTGGACTCTGGTGGCTCTGGTTTATGCCTTTATAGGCTGGTTTTATGAATCGACCATCTTTTCGCTCTGCGAGCAGGGCAAGTTCATGGACAGAGGTGTATTCATAGGCCCGCTGTGCCCCATATACTGTATGGTCTGTACTTTCAGCTATGACCTGTTTTATCCCATTGAGGAGTGGTGGCTGCTGATCATCCTTGCGGGAACCGTGACCAGTATAGTGGAGCTGATCACCAGTATAACCATGGAAGCTCTTTTCCATAAACGTTACTGGGATTACAGTTATTTCCCTCTTAATCTGGACGGAAGGATAAGCGTGGTGGCAGGTCTGTTCTTTGGTGTAGCGCTCACCATAATGGTCAAGTGGATACATCCGGGCTTAAGTGCCGTGGCAAAAAGCATACCGTATGATGTAAGACTTATTGCCTGCATCGTGATATGGACAATCTTTGTAATAGACATGATATGGACCACCATAGGAAATATGAAGCTTAACAAGCCCATAGCGGCTGCCTATGACAGGGTGATCGCATGGAAACAGCGCAGATTCGATGCCATCAACAGATGGAAGTGCAAGGTTGAAAAGACTGCAGTTATAAGAGGCTTTAAGTGGATATTGAATAAAGGCAAAGCTTTCAACAGAAAACTGGTGGCTGTTGAGAATAAGATAAAAGGCAAGAAGGATAGGGATACAGATACGGAAGACGCAAAAAAATAAGAGCCTTTATGCCGGACTCTTATCTTTATTCGGGAGTTGTCATCAGATACTGTCCGATATCGGTAACCTTCTGCATGGAATTTAAGTATTGCTGCTGAGCCATAGCGGCTGAATCTTCATCATAAGTATCACCGCCGTAAGCGCTGTGATAAAGGCTGGCAGAATCATCCATCAGAGTATATGCTTCCTGGGCCATATTACCGGCATCGGAATAAGCTTCGGGAACTTCAAGAGCTGCCATGTTATGCAGAGTGGCAGCCAGTTCATCCACGGTCTTTAAGAGGGTTGTAACGGAATCGTCGGCTTCGGGATCAAGGGAATCGAGAGCTGAACTGAGACTGATGATCTCACTGGTATATGCCTCCATGCTTTCCTTATATTTTGGAAGCGCGGGATCTTCCTTTTTTCCGCAGGCGGACAAAAGGAGAGAAAGGCATAAAAACGATTTGACAAACAACTCTTTTGTGTGGATAATCTTTTTCATAACTTATTTAAGTTAGCATAAAGAGCCGCAATTTTCAAGTGGGTTTAAATGCTTTTAGGGAGGATAAACTATATGACCGGTGCTGATGCAATGGTAAAAAGCCTTATGGCAGAAGGAGTGGATTACGTCTTCGGATATCCCGGAGTGGCTATCTGCCCTTTTTATAATGCCATACTGGATTCGGACATAAAGACTATACTGATAAGGACAGAGCAGAATGCAGCACATTCGGCCAGCGGTATGGCCAGGCTCACCGGAAGACCCGGTGTATGTGCGGTTACTTCCGGCCCGGGAGCTACCAATCTGATCACAGGTATAGCTACGGCTTTCGCTGATTCCATCCCTCTGGTATGCATTACCGGACAGGTTAATTCCGAGCTTATAGGTTCTGATGTTTTCCAGGAGGCTGATATAACCGGCGCGGTAGAAAGCTTTGTCAAGTATTCCTATCTGGTAAAAGATGCCAACGATATACCCAGGATCTTTAAGGAAGCTTTTTATATAGCTAATTCCGGACGTAAGGCGCCGGTTCTTATTGACGTGCCCATTGATATACAGCAGCAGAAGATAAAGAATTTCGAATACCCCGAAGAGGTGAAGCTGCGTACCTACAAACCTACTGTAAAGGGCAACGCACTTCAGATCAAGAAGATCGTCAAAGAGCTTGAAAAAGCAAAGAGACCGCTTATCTGTGCCGGCGGCGGCGTAAGACTGGCCAATGCCAAGGACGAGCTCAGAAAGCTGGTTGAAGAATACCGTATCCCTGTTGTTTCTACCATGATGGGTATAGGCGTCATGGCTACGGAGCATGAGCTTTATTACGGTATGGTAGGAAATAACGGTTTCCCCTGGGCCAATAAGGCTATGAAGGAAGCGGATCTTATAATGATGGTAGGCGCCAGGGTTGCAGACCGTGCGGTTAACCAGCCTGATCGTGTCATGAAGGATACCGTCCTTATACATATTGATGTTGATCCTGCTGAGATAGGAAAGAACGCCGGTGCCACGATCCCTATCGTAGGCGATGCCAAGCATATACTTGATGATCTGTGCGAATTCGAGATAGATGGCGATTACAGCAGCTGGATCGATACGCTGAATAAATACCGTAAGGAAATGCCGGTAGTCAGAGAAGCGCATCCCGGATTTGTGGATCCTGCGGAATTCATCAGACGCATGTCCCTTAAGATGCAGGATAACGCCATCTATGTAGCTGATGTGGGCCAGAATCAGATCTGGTCCTGCAAATACCATGTGGTAAGAAACGGCAGATTCCTGACCACCGGCGGTATGGGGACCATGGGATATTCTATCCCTGCCGCAGTAGGCGCAAAGCTTGCCAGACCCAACAGACAGGTTGTGGCAGTATGCGGGGATGGCTCTTTCCAGATGTCGATGATGGAACTGGCAACAATGAGACAGTATAATGTGCCCGTAAAGATCGTGGTTCTTAAGAACAATTATCTGGGCATGGTACGCCAGTACCAGCATTTTACTTATGAAGATAAATACTCCGTAGTCGATCTTTCCGGTAGCCCGGATCTTGAGCATATAGCAGAAGCTTACGGAATGAAGTTCATGAGGATCGAAAATATGGATGGTCTTGATGATAAGCTTGATGAGCTTCTTGGAAAAGATGAGGCTTATCTTTGCGAATGTATCATAGATCCCATGGATCTTGTTTAAGGAGGTGGGCAGATGAGACGTATATTTTCCGTACTGGTAGAAAACAGATCAGGTGTACTGAGCAAGGTGGCCGGCCTCTTTGCCCGCAGGAGTTTCAATATAGATTCACTGGCTGTAGGCGAAACGGATGATACCGCAGTTTCGCTGATGACCATATTAAGCTCCGGCACAGAACAGACCCTTGAACAGATCGAAAAGCAGCTTAATAAAAAGCTTGATGTCATCAAGGTTAAGACCTTTGATGAGGACAGGGCCATCAGCAGGGAGCTGATGCTTATAAAAGTTAAATACAATAAGGGCAACCGCCGTGAGATCATGGAGATCTGTGAGGTCATGAAAGCAGAGATAGTGGATATGAGCCAGCATCTTATGATAATCCAGATCTGCGATACTCCGGAGAAGATAAAGCTCATGATAAGCATGCTCCAGCAGGTATCCATAGTAGAGGTTGCGCGTACCGGGACCCTGGCACTTTCAAAATGCATGGATGAGTAATAGTCTGTAATTGACAAGAGCGAAATATGTTGGTAAACTTTACATTGTTTTTTCAATAAACTAAAGAGGTGATCCAATTGAACAGAAAAGTATTCCAGTTACTTGTAGATAATTCATCGGGTGTACTTTCACGTATATCCGGACTTTTTTCACGACGCGGCTATAATATAGAGAGCATTACTGCAGGCGTTACCGCAGATCCCAGATATTCCAGGATCACTATAGTGGCTCAGGGTGATGACGAGATCCTTGACCAGATAGAGAAGCAGGTTGCGAAGCTTATCGAGGTGCGTAATGTGAAGGTGCTGGATCCTTCCGATTCCGTATACCGTGAGCTCTGCCTTATAAAGGTAGAAGTTACCGAGGATAACAGAGAGAATCTTATATCTGTTGCCAATATATTCAGGGCAAATATAGTTGATGTGGGATCCGAGAGCATGATCATAGAGCTTACGGGTAACCAGTCCAAGATAGAAGCATTCCTTGGACTTTTAAAGGGTTATACCATATCAGAACTTGCAAGAACGGGCCTTACAGGTCTGACCCGCGGTAATTCCGACGTGGTCTGGCTTGATGACTAAGAATATTATAAATTTTTTATTCATTTCAGGAGGAAAAAAGAAATGGCAAAGATCTACTATCAGGAAGACTGTAACTTGGCAGCTATCCAGGACAAGACTGTAGCTATCATCGGCTACGGCAGCCAGGGACATGCTCACGCTCTTAACTTAAAGGAGAGCGGTATCAATGTCATCATCGGCCTTTACGAAGGTTCCAAGTCATGGAAGCGTGCAGAGGAGCAGGGCTTCACCGTTTATACCGCTGCTGAGGCTGCAAAGAAGGCAGACATCATCATGATCCTTATCAATGATGAGAAGCAGGCAGCATTATATAAGGCAGACATCGAGCCCAACCTTGAGCCCGGAAATATGCTTATGTTCGCACACGGCTTCAACATTCACTTTGGTCTTATCAAGGCTCCCAAGGGCGTTGATGTTACCATGATCGCACCCAAGGCTCCCGGACACACCGTACGCAGCGAGTATCAGGCAGGCAAGGGTACTCCCTGTCTGGTAGCTGTAGAGCAGGACGAGACCGGCAAGGCTCTTGAGAAAGCTCTGGCATACGGTGCAGGTATCGGTGGAGCACGTGCAGGTATCCTTGAGACCACATTCAGGACCGAGACCGAGACAGACCTCTTTGGTGAGCAGGCTGTTCTTTGCGGCGGTGTATGCGCACTTATGCAGGCAGGTTTTGAGACACTGGTTGAGGCAGGTTATGATCCCAGGAATGCATACTTTGAGTGCATCCACGAGATGAAGCTGATCGTAGACCTGATCTATCAGAGCGGTTTCGCAGGAATGAGATACTCCATCTCCAACACTGCT
>JAEEGL014721253.1_pt1 | contig 10341 bp, 11 predicted proteins | sample 9134231 | NCBI WGS metagenome assembly JAEEGL01 (sample SAMN16246548, study PRJNA631951) | gut metagenome | biome: gut microbiome; feature: rumen; material: fiber-attached | host: Bos | place: Iran: Karaj | collected 2018-10
GATCCTGATGAAGAGGTCATCAGCATACCTCAAGGCCGGAAGCAAGGCTGCACTGGAGATCACAGCAGGACCCAAGGCATTCGAGCTCATCCTCAAGAACGCGGCACGCGCAGACAGCGGACCCCTGTTCGATGACATGAAGGCCAAGATGGCTGCAGTGAACCTTCCCTGCTTCGCAGTGTGGACATTCGACGTCGCAGAGATCTGGGACGAGTCCGCAGGACCCACAGCAGGATCGAAGATCGCATAAGCGTTCGGAAGAGCGCTAAACCTCTTTCCTTTTACTTTTCACTCAAAAGAATTGTGAGTCACCCGTACATACCTAGCTTGTTTCTTCCTCAGTATGCACGGGCCGACCCGGTAGGAGGTGAGAACATCGATGTTTTCATTACTATATCTGCCTCGATGTATAAATTATGGATGAAATACAATAGATAACAGTAATCTGAACGATATACAACATCCTTGATTGATTGTGTTACTGCCAGTATACTCTCTTTAATCACTTTTTGGATCCTTACCTTTTTTAGATCATTTAGCAGTACCCCATTCATGACAGGGGATGTCACAGGGATTCGGATCAAATACACCAAAAACAAATGTGTAGAGGTTACAAAAACATCCAACACCATACAAATCTGCCGTATCCCTTATGATATTCTGAAATCTGGCGATTGTGATATACATATTCAAAACAGGTTTATCGTCTATGTCCTCCTTTGTAGAAACCCTGAGGGGAGAGACATAGCGTATGTCGGTAAATCGAAAAACGGTACTGATGACAGGCCCCTGAAACATGAAGAATCAAATGTCAAATGGGACGATTGCTACATCATAACAGATTCAGATCAATCATTCCTCAATGACGGTGTAATACAATACCTTGAAAAAGAAATCTTTACAATCCTCAAAAAATCCCAATTATACACCCTAACGACCAAGAACGTGAACACTGATACTGCCAATCCCGCAGACAAAGAATCAGCAGATTCTATGCTAAATCTTGCCGTCAAAATAGTGGATATACTCGGTATGCACATCCCTGAGACCGAAACGAAAACTTCAGGTACAGATGAAAAAAACACAAATTTGGGAGATTTGAATCTACCCCCTGAACAAATGAAACTAATTGAGTATGTCAATGATGGTATTCTTTCCGTCAGCGAAGACATCAATATGCGCGTTGTACCTGGATGGAAATATGCCGCATATGGCATCAATAATACCCACAGGACATTGGCGTATTGCGTGTACGACAAATCGAGATCTGGTTTCAAAGCATACATGATTGGAAAACCCGAATTGTACAATGACAGTGATGTAATACCAGCGGAACAGGGTAGCAGATATGGTAAATGTCTGAGCAAATACAGTTTTACAGATACAAAAGGTGCCGATAAACTGATTAGACTCTGCAAAGTTGGATTGGATTCAGTTATCAAAAGAAAATGAATGTCACCATTTCACCATTATTCAAAACTAACGATAACTATAAAGCAGCGCTCTTGCATCAGCAATTATGCCCGGCCCATATACAGTTGCCAGTCTATTCGCAGGAATAGGGGGAATTTGCCTCGGTTTCAAACAAGCGGGAGCAGAAATTGTTTGGGCAAATGAGATTGACAAGTATGCTTGCGAAACATACAATTCATTCTACGGCAACCCCGATTATCTTCATCAGGGCGACATCTATAAGATGGATGTTCCCAAAAATGTCAAAGTAGACATCGTTGCCGCTGGTTTCCCATGTCAGGCATTCTCTGTCGCAGGTTACAGAAAGGGATTTGCTGATGACCGCGGAGTACTCTACACCCAGGTCATCAGGATCATACAGGAAACACACCCTAAAGCCGTATTCCTAGAAAATGTGAAAAATCTGATGACACATGATAACGGCAACACATACACCGTCATCAAGAACTCTCTCCGCGATGAAGGATATGTTGTAACCGAAAAGGTCATGAACACCATGGAATACGGCAACATCCCTCAAAACCGCGAGAGGATCTATGTTGTTGCCTTTAAAGAGGACGTGTCTGGAAGCGAAAAAAGTATTGCAATGGATTCATTTGCATTCCCTCAACCTATCAAACTGTCTAAGACAATAAGAGACATTGTTGATTTTTCTTCAAAGAAACCCGATAAATTCTACTATCCAAAAACCCACATGTATTATCCCGAACTCGATTCCAAAATGACTAATCCGGATACTGTCTACCAGTGGAGGCGTGTCTATGTCAGGGAAAATAAGAGCGGTGTTTGTCCAACACTCACTGCCAATATGGGCGGAGGAGGACACAATGTACCTATCATCCGCGATAATTTCGGCATAAGAAAGCTCACACCAGAAGAATGTGTGGCATTCCAAGGATTCCCTCCAGAACTGTCTTTCCCCACAGACATGGCCGACTCCCACAAATACAAACAGGCAGGCAATTCCGTTTCCGTGCCAGTCATCAGAAGAATCGCTGAGAATATGATTAGCGCAATGAAGAAGGCGGGATACTGATATGAAATGCGTATTCTGTGATGCTGATTCTGAGAAAAAAAAGCTTTATGAACAATATCTCAAAGCGATTTCATCCATAAGCTATCTTTTTTCTGAAAGTAAAACACCGTATATCGACTATCGTATCGCTGAAAATCTCTTCTGTAAATGCTTCGGAGCCGAAAATTTGTCAAGATCCTGTATCGCTGTGGATGCGCGTATCGGGAATATCGGAATCGGCATCAAAACATTTGTCGACACCCCATATCAAAAGATTGCAGAGTTTGATAAGAAACGATCATACACCGATACTGGCGATGTTGTTGAAGATGCATACCGTGTCGCAGAATTGCGTAACGAAAGGATGAACTTTTCAAGAGACGCTTATGCTATTGATGACTTCATCTACCACTACATTATCCGCAAAGAAGGTAGTCTTTCCATCTGCGAATCGCCTATGGATTATGTTAATTTAGATTCAATTAAAGTCACCAAGGATAACGAAAAAGGATTTGATTTTACTGACGGGAAAAATATGTATAGGTTCAATCGCGCCAAAAGCACGATGTTTGAACATTTTGATTTGACACACCCGATACGAACATTCAATGTTGAGTTCATAGAGGACCCAATTAATACTATGTTGAAGTTATACTCCGGTGAAATGCTAATTGAAGGCAACGATTTCAAAGAAACACTCACACTGCCACTATTCTCGACAAGAGGGGCTGTCCATGTTCCTGAAAAGAGCGGCCTTAACCAATGGAATGCTGGCGGTCGCATTAGGAGTTATGATGAAATCTACATTCCGTTCAACAAAGAATACCGTAAATCCAACCCTGACTTCTTTCCACCCCGCGACACCCCGTTCAATCTTGAACTACCCGATGGCAGAATCATAAGCGCCAAGGTTTGCCAAGATGATGGTAAAGCCATTATGTCCAACCCCAATAAGGATCTTGGAAAATGGTTGCTCAGAGATGTTCTCCACCTGAAGGATGGAGAATTGGTAACAATCGATATGTTAGATAATCTCGGCGTCAATGCGGTATTATTTACAAAACATAAAGACGGCACCTATTCTGTCGACTTCACAAATATCGATTATTGAGGATATCATGAAAATTGATGGTGGCGTTTAACCACCATCAATCAAAATTCTTTTTTTCATCCCAGATCATGAATTCTTTAAATTTTCCTCTTAAATCATCCAATGATAATGCTTCAATTACACAAATATCAGACAATGCATTCAGATAAACTTGGAAATCACGAATGATCTTACGCCCTATGACTTCCCCTTTATTCATACGATCTCTAAATAACTCTAGAAATGCACGGGTGACATTACGATTCGTGAAAATACTGCGATCCAATATAGTGTTAAGAAGATCCTGATCTTTGAAAACCAATTCTGTTAACTCATATGGGTTGTCGAAATCATCATTATTGATTGTTAAATCGACAATTGACCACAAACGACAGAGGTAACTTTCTCTCCTTTCTCTTTTTGTTAGATAATCTGAAAAACAAACATCTTTGTGGAACCTGTCTATTGCTTTCTCTTTGGTCTTTTCTGAATATTTTCCCCTTATACGAATGTATTTGACGAAATGATGTGCTAAGATGGTCCAAAAAGCCCCATTTGAAGCCAATTCTGGTGATAATTTTAGATTTTCATACAATATTTTAGCATTGATAAAATCTTTAGATACAGGTTCATTTTCATCTATTACAAGATCAAAATCTTTAATTTCCATTCCGCCAGGCAGTGGCGCATACCCCAATTCTGTAATGAAATCTGTCAACCAGTAGCTATCATCTTTCATATACTTCTCATAATTCATTGGTATTGCATTGCTGATTTTCTCCAATGTTTCAAGATTGATTCTTTCAATAATCATTGATGCTACCTCCGTAATATTTTACCAGAAATCCAGTGGATTCGAAAATCAGCCCTTCCAAGATATTCATTGTGATTTCAAATGCGCTAGGGCTTTTTGTTAAATCAATACTAATTTTAATACGTTCATCTAAAGCAACATACCAGCGATCACTTTTCACCTCATCACTATTGGGTTCATCTATCCAATAATCCTGTATTACTTGCTGTATTACCGGAACCACATACATTGATGTGAAAATCTGTGCACAATCCTTTATTTTCAATTTGCAATATTGTGTAAAAATTTCATCTGGCACTGTTATTTCTATATAGTCTTTGTTGATCTTGTATCTATATAAACGACCTTTTCTAAAACGACATACTGATTCTGTATTTTGTTCAGAATAACGGTATATTGTCAATTCATAAGATTCACATTCTGCTATCAATGCATTTTTTGGCAATGTTATATCCGAATTACGATAATCCTCTGCCAAATTTTCGTTGATATATCCTGTTATTTCTTCTTTAGTTATTATGCCCGGTATTATTACAACCTTGTCTGCATATTGAGATTTTGATATGCGCAACATGAATTTTTTCTCAGATTCGTTGATGTAGTAGATATCAGAGCGATTTGTTGCATCGCACTTTATTATCAAACAATACGAAATGTTACCTTCTTGCAACAATTTCTCTAATTCTTCATCAAACAGTTGAAATTCACCGCGAAGAACTAAATCCATTCCGGATTCGTGACTTGCTAAATCACAATTGATTAACGATGTCTCATAATCTGGTCTATTTTTTTGCAATTTAGGATAAGGAAGTGATTTCATTCTATCTCACCCCCTACTTGTATTGCACATGGTATTGGGTAATCAATTGTGATGTAAACGTAGGTACGTTTACCACCGTTGGGTTCTATTGGACCTACTTTTCCATCCACAATAGGCAATGCTCCGCCGTCTTCATCCACTGCAGTTATAATATCCAATGGTGTGGCTCTGTCCATACTGCCGGCAGCAATGAATGCTCTTAGATAATATGGGGTCGTTTTATCGCATTTGTAATAAACCTTGTATTTTTTACTAGAAGGCTCTGTGCATAATGACCTTACTTCTTTCAGATTTATTTGATAAAATTGTCTTTTATAATCTTCATTATCGCCAGGTATTACCTTTACCGTATTTGCTGGATCTACATAAGGAACGGAGTTTTCATTGTCTGGATGAATTGGTTTTGTGTCATCTTCATCTGTTTTATCCGTTGTCGGCATTATCTCTTTATCTGTTGCTGCAGCACTATCGTCTTTTTCTTCTGTTGTTTTTCTTTTATTTATTGTTGTTTTCCTTATAGGATCGTAGAGAAATTCTTTTTTTGCCATTTCTGTTTCTCTTTCTGTCTTGTTATTAACGATTGGTATATAGCGATTCAACCCCTCTGCCTCTTTCACAGGGCCTGTCTCATCTTCAATCATTTTATTGGCTTGTGATCGAATGTTGGCTTTCATCTCCGCAATTATATTCTTGATAGACTGCCTATATTGCTGAGGGGCCTTGTCATATTTCCACGTATTATGCGATATATCTTCGGACATCAACAACAATTCCGATGTTTCCTCTTTATCGACTTTAATTAAACCAATGATGTGGTCCTGTGGCAATTTATGGAATTTTCCATCTATCACCATTCCATTCCTAACACTGGTTACATAAAAGAAATCTTCAGATTGTGCCAAATATAAAGAATAATTGCCGTATTCACCAACTGGCCCTTTAAGGTAACAGTCAATTAATTCACGTGTATAGTCAATTACATTTTTTTCTTCGTCATTGCGTGCTTTCAGTGATTCCAATATTTTTATTACATTTAAGTGATTAATTTCCAATCCGTTAATGTTCACAATTAACTTTTTATCTAATATCATCACGAAAAAATCCCTGATAACAGCAAGTTGCATCTGATAATCATCATCTTCATATTTTGAAAATGAAGCTACATAGATATCTGTTCCAGGCTCATATCTGTAGAAATTGGGATCCAACATCAATTGTTTATTACTATGGTTTTCATTTTCATCCAAATAGCACCCAAAACTATCGTGTTTGATTCCACCATCATAAAAAGTCATCTGCTTACTGATACCAATCGAGGCCTCGATGCCTTCTTTGTCTAATGTAGAAAAGAACACAGTCCTTATTGAAGATATTTCAAAAAACGAGTCTTTTCCTCTCCCGTGAGATCCAGCGGAACCCCCGGTTTTATCGGAAATACCTGACCCCATTGTTATGTTATTCCATGCATTGCTGCCTTCTTCTCTCGAACCTGTCAGCCCTGATGTATTGAAATCACTGATTCTCAACATTAGTATTTTGTCAGACGATATTGAATCCAAACATGATTCGTAATAGTCCTTTGTTGATTGGTTGTGTTTAAACTTCTCCCCTTCCTTCTTACAGCATTCAAGAACATGCCTTATTCCTTCAAGGTCTGGAAAATCTTTGGAATCGATCAAATATTCATTGAATTCTACTCTAACGGGATAATGTTCGGCAGCATCAGCGGAATTTTGACATATTTCTCTAACAAATGTCTGAATGGGGGACTCGCGATTGTCTATTTCGATAGCGTTTCTCCCTTCTTTCCTATAACCGCCATATTCCGGAAAGGTCCACTTATCCATACAATCACTCCTGTTTTAGTTTAAACGGTTTGGATTCTTTTTCTGATTCAAATTTATTTTTAGCATTTTCAGTTGCCTGCGTGATCGCTTTAAAAATCTGTTCAACCTGGCCCTCTGTGTATGCATATGTTGACCTGTTTGAACAATTACCCAATAATCTCAACATATCGATAATTTTATTTGTTCTATATTCGGCAATACGACAAAATTTTTCCTCTTTTGTTTCTATTTTATCTATTTCAAATTTATTATCCATATTTTCAAATTATATTATATGTATTAAAAATGTTGTATGGTTAATGCACCCGTAATTTTTTTTATATGATTGTAATATATTGAAAATATATTGAAAATGTTTAATTATTATTGTAATAATTTTTCTATCATATCAGCACATTTTGAAGGGTTGTTCGTTATCTCTTTCCCCCAAAATCTCAAAACTGTATACCCCATCGATTCCAGTTTAATGGTATTCTTTCTATCATTTTCCATGTTTTTTTCAATCTTTGGAATCCAATAGTCCCTGTTGGTGCCGATCTTGTCCTTTCTATTTTCCCAATCATGCCCGTGCCAGAATTCACTATCGCAGAAAACTGCCACCTTCTTTCCCCTGAAAACAATGTCTGGTTTACCAGGAAGATCCTTGCAATTCTTCCTGTAACGAAGCCCTCTGTTCCACAATTCCTTTCTCAGCACAATCTCTATCCCAGTATCTTTCGAACGGATCGCCTGCATATTCTTTCTACGCTGTTCAGGCGTATGATTGTCCATTATCAGTTTATCTCCGTATACCGATTTATATTCACTTAGTTATACAATAGACATGCATCGTTTGAAAGAACGAGAAGAAGGGTGTTTCTATATCGAACACCCGTCCGAGTTCAGACCTAACGGTTATCTCAGCGATGAGGATGTTTCAGAGTGCTTCGATTTTGCATACAGCATGACATTCGGCGATAACGGCAAGCACAGAGACCGCAGATCCGGTGGACAGATCCATCGTAAAAATGGTGAGATATTCGCTGATACATTCCAAGGCAAACTAGCAGAATTCGCCTTTTACAATATCTTCAAAAATTCCGATGCAGACATAGATCATCCGGACATGCGTATCATGGGCCTCATGGAATGGGATTCTTCCGATTTCACTGTTAATGGATTAGAGATTGCGGTTAAATCGACAAAACATTTCGGAAACCTTCTTCTTCTAGAAACAAAGGATTGGGACAAAGAGGGAAAATACATACCGAATTATTCCAACGGATGTGCAGAATACGATTATTTTGTCCTTGAGCGCATTTCTCCAGAATGCTCAACCCTTCTTAAAGAAAACAGAATCCTGTATTCCAACGAAACCGACTACAATGCCCTTAGAGATGTTATTATGGACATCGAATGGGAGGCGAATGTAGTGGGTTTCATTTCAAGGAACGAATTCGTCGAAGAAGTAATTGATAAAAAGATGATTCTGCCTCAGAATTCTTTGTTAAACGGACACACAAAAATGGATGCAGAGAATTACTATGTTCAAGCCGGCGATCTGCATCCGATGGCGGATTTGATTCGCATAATCCGGAAACTATAACCGCTTCTTTATCGCTTTATCCGTATGGTCGGACACAAATACAGCTGGGAAGAGGAAACCCTCATCATTGACCTCTATACTAGGACCCCCACATCCAAAATTAATGATAAAAACCCAGAGATAATGGCGCTCTGTAATTCTTTGAATCAATTTGGCTACGATTGTGTCGTGTCTGGCATACGCAATAAAATGGAGAATCTGAAATCTGTTGATCCCGACTATACTTCAGATGGGAGAATCGGCAGAAAAAATGCTAAAAAAGAGTTTACAGAACGCTGGATGTCTTATCTATCAACCAACTTTAAAAACCTCGATAATGATGTTGAATTTGCATTAAAAACTATAGAAAAACACAATCCTGATGTAACTCGACCTGCGATAAAGAGAAGGGATGGACAAGCGGTTTTCAGAGAAAGAGTGCTAGCATCGTTTGACTGCCAATGCTGTATAACAAAAATGAAGACTCCACAACTCTTACAAGCGTGCCATATTAAACCTCATTCAGTCTGCATAAAAGAAAATAGACCTGACCAAGACATGGATATCCAAAATGGATTGTGCATGAATATCCTTTATCACAGAGCATTTGATGCGGGTCTCTTTTCCATAGATGAAGATAAGAAAATTATCCTGTCCCCATATTTAGATCTAAAAGACAGAGATTCTTTTTTCTCACAACTTGAAGGTCAAACGATTATAACAACAGACCGTACTATGATTGGCGAACAATACTTGGAATACCATCGTAAAAACATCTTTGCAAAAAAAGTAATTAGTGAGTGAATGGATAAAAGAAAGAATAGCAATACCCAAGCCAGCTTATTCTAAAAACCATAATATCAGGTGACATCCACGATTTGTTATAGGCCAAATTCTTGTCGCCAGCAATTGAAAAACGCGATAGAGATAAATCATACGATAATGATTTTTAAAACGTGGAGAGGAGCCAGCTATCTACAATCGGGATGATCATATCCATAATCGGTGCCCTGCTGTTCTTTGCGACGTGGATCTATATCGATTATTATGACTACTATGGTCCACTCTATTACGACTTGAATGGTTTCTCGGTCCTGTTATCGGCGGATGAATATGGGATACTGACCAGTGCTATCCCGCTCATCATAGCGATCATGTTCATCGTGATGGCCAGCAAATTCAGCAAGAACAGCGATGATTTGGTAAAAACAGCAGTCATCTGCTGTATCCTGACATTCGTTTTTGTAACTATGTTCAATATATTCGTCTCCCGTCACTATTGGGACGATTACTATGACGAATTCCATTACAGCAACTCTGTTCCGGGCGATTGGTCATTCATCCTTTCCATCGTCAACCTTGTTCTTGCCAGTGTCATAGAAAGGAAGAACAGGGCCGTTCCGGTGAACTACTATCCGCCTGCAGGTATCAGTCAACCTGTGAACTACTTCCGCTATTGCAGAAAATGCGGAAGCGGACTGACAGAGGAACAATATTCGAACTCGAAGTTCTGCGTTCACTGCGGTGAGCCCCTCAACAAAGAAGAGCCGAAGACGGATGATGAACAGATACCTGATGAAAAATGAGTGGACAGGGCGAGATTCGAACTCGCGACCTCTACAATGCCAATGTAGCGATCTTCCAACTGATCTACCTGCCCAGTTGTAATGCCAGTGATATTATGGTCATTATTAAAGATTGTGATTATCTTCAATAAC
>JAEEGL015057491.1_pt1 | contig 10341 bp, 6 predicted proteins | sample 9134231 | NCBI WGS metagenome assembly JAEEGL01 (sample SAMN16246548, study PRJNA631951) | gut metagenome | biome: gut microbiome; feature: rumen; material: fiber-attached | host: Bos | place: Iran: Karaj | collected 2018-10
ATGGATGGTGCATTGCAACCAATCTTTGTTCTTCTTCACTCCACTCGAACATTGGGAATTCTGTAACCCATAGGAAGTCATAAGTATTCTTGTCATACAAGTTATACTTGTTTGCAATTTCTAATCTTAGAGCACCTAGTGCATCATATGTAACTTTCTTCTTATCTGAAGCTACGAAGAATAGAACGTCACCAACTTGTGCATCTAACTTCTTTAGGATTGCATCTTTTTCTGCATCTGATAAGAACTTAAAGAATGAAGATGTAACTCCCTCTTCCTTAACCATTGCCCAAGCAAGGCCCTTAGCACCGTAAGATTTTACGAATTCACCAAAGGCATCCATATCTTTTCTTGTCATTTGAGAAGCTAATGCTTTAGCATTAATAGCTCTTACAGCCCCATTTGCGGCTACTGCGCCTGAAAATACTCCAAATCCGCAGTCTTTTACGATATCTGAAATGTCATTCAATTCTAAGCCGAATCTTGTATCTGGCTTATCTGAACCCCATCTTTCCATAGCTTCTTTCCAAGTAATTCTTCTAAACTTACCATCAAATGTTAATCCCTTGCATTCGCTGAAAATCTTCTTTACTAAGCCTTCTGCTACTTCCATAACATCTTCGCAAGATTCAACATAACTCATTTCCATATCGATTTGAGTGAATTCTGGTTGACGGTTTGCTCTTAAGTCTTCATCTCTGAAGCACTTAGCGATTTGGTAATATCTATCCATACCAGCGATCATCAATAATTGCTTATATAATTGTGGTGATTGTGGTAAAGCGTAGAATTCACCTGGGTGAACTCTTGATGGAACTAGATAGTCTCTTGCACCTTCTGGTGTAGACTTTCCTAGATATGGTGTTTCAATATCTAAGAATCCATTATCTGCTAAATAGTTTCTAACGATTCTTGAAATCTTATCTCTTAATACTAGAGTTTGTTGAAGAGTTGGTCTTCTTAAATCTAGATATCTATATTGTAATCTTAATGTTTCTGAAGTCTTAACATCATCTTTGATTTCAAATGGTGTTGTTTCAGCTTGTGCTAAAATCTTTAATTCTGTAGCCAAGATTTCAACTTCACCAGTTGGCAAATTCTTGTTGATGTTTGCACCTCTTGATCTAACCTTACCTGTAACAGCTACAACGAATTCTGTTCTTAATGTAGTTGCCTTTTCAAATACTTCTTTATCTACATTGTCATCGAAAGATACTTGAACTAATCCAGAGATATCTCTAACGTCGATGAATAATAGATTACCAAGATTTCTGTACTTTGATACAAAGCCCATTACTGTAACGACTTTGTCAATGTCTTGAGCTCTCAATTCTCCACACTTGTGTGTTCTCTTTGTTGAACCTAATAAATCTACCATATTTATGCCTCTTTATTTAATAAAAAACTTTTCTATCTCGTTTAATTTAATTTCTGTTTCTTCACCGCTTGTCATATCTTTAATTTTTGCGATGTTTGTATTGATTTCATCTTCACCTAAAACGATCATGTATTTAGCACCAATCTTGTTTGCATACTTTAATTGTGCTTTGAATGATCTATCCATTAAATCGATTTCTGTTGAGATGCCTAATGTTCTTAGCTTATTAGCCATAACCATAATGCCATCCTTTGCTGCTTCAGCTAAAGATGCAATATATAGAGTTGGCACTTCTTCTTCACCAACAGATAATCCTAATGATTCAAGTGTTAAGATTAATCTTTCAAGTCCCATACCGAATCCAACAGCTGGACATGGCTTACCGCCAACTTGTTCAACTAGGTTGTTGTATCTACCACCGCCGCAAACAGTTCCTTGAGCACCAATTGATGTTGATACGAATTCGAATACTGTTCTTGTGTAGTAATCCAAACCTCTTACGATATGTGGGTTAACAACGTAATTAATATTTAGCTTATCTAACTCCTTTAGAACGTTTACGTGGTGAGCTTTACAATCATCACAAAGGAAGTCTAAAATCACTGGAGCATTAGCTGTGATTTTCTTACATTTTTCTTCTTTGCAATCAAGGATTCTTAATGGATTCTTTTCGAATCTTTCTTTACATGTATCGCAAAGTTCATCAAAATTGGCTCTTAAATAGTCTTTTAAAGCCTCGTTATATTTCTTTCTGCATGTAGGACATCCAATAGAGTTGATATTTAACTCTAATTTGTCGATTCCTAATCTATTGAAGATCGTCTTTGCTACCATCATAACTTCAACGTCTGCCATGTAAGATTCTGAACCATAATATTCAATACCGAATTGGTGGTGTTCACGTAATCTTCCTGCTTGAGGACGTTCATATCTGAATACTGGAGTGATGTAATACATCTTTGTTGGTTGAGTATTTGAATACAAACCATTTTCAATGAAGGCTCTTGCAACGCCGGCTGTTCCTTCTGGCTTTAGAGTCATTGATCTATCGCCCTTGTCGTTGAATGTATACATTTCCTTATTAACGATATCTGTTGTATCGCCAACGCCTCTTAAGAACAATTCAGTGTGTTCAAAAGTTGGAGTTCTGATTTCTTTGATATTGAAATCTAAAGCAACTTTTCTTACTTTGTTTTCGATATAGTGCCACTTGTATGATTCTTGTGGTAATACGTCTTTTGTACCTTTTGGTATACTAATCATTTTTATGCCTCTTTATAGAATAAATTTGTTCAAGTTTAATGACTTTAGTTGGGCTCCCAATCTATCGTCTACATATTTTTTGTCGATAGTTACATCTTCACCGCCAGCCTTAGCTGTAATCTCATAGCCGATATCTTCAAGAAGTTTTTCCATAATTGTTTGTAATCTTCTAGCACCGATATCTTCTTCAGATTCGTTTTGAGCATATGCAACTTCAGCAATCTCATCAATAGCCTCGTTAGTAAATTTCAATCTAACGTCATCTACTTTTAGTAGTTCTGTGTATTGCATTAAGATAGCATTATCTGGCTTTGTTAGAATCTCAACAAAATCTGCCTTTGTTAAAGATTGAAGTTCAACCTTAACTGGGAATCTTCCTTGAAGTTCTGGGATTAAGTCAGATACTGATGCGATATGGAATGCACCAGCTGCAATAAATAAGATGTAATCTGTCTTAATGTTTCCGTGTTTTGTATTAATTGTGCAACCTTCAACGATAGGTAAAATGTCTCTTTGAACACCTTCTCTTGAAACATCATTTCCTTGTGTGTTTCCGCGTTGCGCGATTTTATCTATTTCATCGATGAAAATAATTCCATCATTTTCAGCACGTTCAATAGCCATAGCATCTAAATCGTCTTTGTCGATCATAGAATCTACTGCTTCATCGAACAATTGCTTATATGCGTTTTGAACAGTAATGCTTCTCTTCTTCATAGGAGCACGACCGCCATTCATCATTTGCTTTGTTAAGTCTGCTAGGTTGAATTGAATTGATGCACCTTGTCCAAGCATTTGTGGCTTTTGAACTTCAGGAAGCATGATATCGATAATTAAATCATCTAGCTTTCCTTCTCTTAATTCTTGTTGAAGATATGCCTTGATTTGTCCTTCAGACATTTCTGGGAAAGTATCCTTTCTCTTTTCTAAGATAGCTGGAATAATTTGAGATTCAGCTTTTTCTTTTGCTCTTTCTTCAACGCTCTTTGCTTGTTCTTCTTTAACAAGTCTATATGCTGCTTCAACTAAGTCTCTAACCATTGATTCAACGTCTCTTCCAACGTAACCAACTTCTGTATACTTTGTTGCTTCAACCTTGATAAATGGAGCTTTAACAAGCTTTGCAAGTCTTCTTGCAATTTCTGTCTTACCTACACCAGTAGGTCCTTTCATAATGATATTTTTAGGTGTAATTTCTTCTCTTAATTCTTTTGGAAGTTTAGCACGTCTATATCTATTTCTTAAAGCAACGGCAACAGCTTTTTTTGCTTCTTCTTGTCCGATAATAAATCTATCTAATTCTTGAACGATTTGTTTTGGTGTATACTCTAACATCTAACTATACCTCCTCAACAATAATGTGATCGTTTGTGAATACACAAAGTTCACTTGCAATCTTTAGTGATTTATATGCAATATCTTTAGCCTCTAGTGTTGTTTCTTGAGTTAATGCTCTTGCAGCAGCTAAAGCATAGTTACCACCAGAACCAATTGCACAAACGCCACCATCTGGTTCGATAACTTCACCAGATCCAGAAACAATTAAAAGCGTTTCCTTGTCTGCGATAATCATCATAGCGTCCAATTTTCTTGGTAATTTGTCATCTCTCCAAAGTTCAGCTAATTCAACTGCACTTCTTGTTAAATTACCTGAATACTTTTGAAGCATCTTTTCAATCTTTTCACTTAGTGCCATTGCATCAGAAACAGCACCAGCAAAGCCCATAACAACCTTGCCGCCATATAGTCTTCTAACTTTCTTTGCTGTACCCTTTAAGATAACACTTTGTCCAAGTGTAATTTGGCCATCACCAGCAATAGCTGTTTTGCCATCTTTCTTTACAGCACAGATTGTAGTTCCTCTTAATTCGTTTTCCATATGTCCTCTTTATCTTTCAAATATTCATCTAAAGCTTCTAGTGCTCTATCTGCATATTTTGCTTTTCTTTCTTTTTTATCTCTTATCTTTTCTTGAATCTCTGGAAGTATTCCAAAGTTCGCATTCATTGGTTGATAGTCATCTGTATTTTCAACAAGGTGTCTTTGTAGTGCGCCCATTATTGTTTCTTTTGGGAACAATAATTGTTCTTTTCCTTGAAGTTCTCTGTCTAGATTGATAGCAGCTATCATACCGCTCATTATTGATTCTACATATCCTTCAACACCCGTCATCTGTCCAGCGAAATATAATTTCGATGATGATTTAAGGGCGAAATATTCATTCAACACCTTTGGTGCGTTTAGATATGTGTTTCTATGCATAACACCATATCTTAGGATTTCTACATTCTCAAGTCCTGGTATTAGTGAGAACACTCTCTTTTGTTCCCCAAACTTTAAGTTTGTTTGGAATCCAACAATGTTGTATGCACTACCTTCTTCGTTTTCTTTTCTCAATTGCACAACAGCATAGAATCTTTCATCTGAGCCAGGTCTTCTAATTCCCTTTGGACGAAGTGGTCCAAAACGCATTGTATCTTCACCTCTTTGAGTCATAACCTCAATAGGCATACAATGTTCAAACACCTTTAAATCAAAATCATGAAGTGATGCTCTTTCAGCATTAATAAGTTCGTTATAGAACTTTAAATACTCTTCTTTATTCATTGGGCAATTGATATAGTCGTCTCCGCCTTTCCCATAACGTGCTGCAAAGAATGCTTTTGAAAAATCTATTGATTTGAAATCAACGATTGGTGCAATTGCATCGTAAAAATTCAATCCGCCTTCACCTAGCAAATTCTCAATGCATTCTGAAAACTTTTCAGAAGTTAGGGGGCCAGATGCAATAATTGTAGGTGTTTCCATATCTAAGGAAGTAACTTCCTCTCTAATGATATGTAAGTTCTCGAACTTATTTAGTTCGTCTTCAATTAGCTTTGAGAAAATATCTCTATCTACAGCTAATGCTCCACCTGCTGGCACTGCACTTTTGAAAGCACACTCTAAAAGTAGAGAGCCTATCTTTTGCATTTCAAGTTTTAAAAGTCCATGTCCTGTGTCTTTTTGAACACTCTTTAGAGAGTTAGAACAAATTAGTTCTGCCAAATTTGTTGTCTTATGAGCTGGAGTAGATTTTTTGCCATCTCTCATCTCATAAAGATAAACGTCGTATCCTCTCTTTGCTAGTTGGTAAGCAGCTTCAGATCCGGCTAGCCCACCACCTATTACATTAATTCTCATTCTCTGGTACCACTATTGTTTTACATGCTCTATTCGTGCAAATATACTTTGTATGACCATCTTTATCTTTAGTCATCTTCATAACGCTATTGCACTTTGGACATAATCTTGGAGCTGGTAAATCCCAAGACATAAATTTACAAATTGGATATCCTGAACATGTGAAATATGGTTTTCCTGACTTAGCAGTTCTTTGATAAACCGGTCTTCCGCATTGTGGACACTTTGCAACTGGTTCTTCAAAAGGCTTTGTATTTTGGCATCTTGGGAAGTTTGGACAAGCCAAGAACTTACCGAACTTGCCTTGCTTTATAATCATTCTTGCGCCACACTTATCGCAGATAACATCGCTTTCTTGTGCAGGATCTTTCTTTCCGCCAATCTTAACTGTAATTACTTGTCTATGGAATTCTGGATAGAAGTCTTGTAACAATTGATGCCACTTTTCTTTTCCTTCTGCTACTTCATCAAGCTTTGTTTCCATATCGGCAGTAAACTTTGTATCCATAATCTTAGGGAAACCTTCAACTAGTTTTTCTACTACCTTTTCTCCAAGTTCAGTTGGAACAAGTTCCATCTTCTTTGTTTCTGCGTTCTTAATCTTTTCAACATACTTTCTTAGAACTAAAACTGAAACAGTCTTTTCGTATGTTGATGGACGACCAATACCATTATCTTCCATAGCCTTGATAACTGTACCATCTGTAAATCTTGGTGATGGCTTTGTGAACTTTTGTTCCCCAGTTACATCTTGGCAGAATAGTTTTTCACCTTTTTCAAAGTTTGGAAGCTCTTTAGCACTGTCTTTTTCATCTGTAGAATAAGCAGCTGTATAACCCTTGAAAGAGCATGTCTTGCCCTTTAGTTTATAGCCATAATCCTTGCCCATATAATCTGAAGAGATTGAAACCTCTAGAGTATCATATGTAGCTGCTGCCATTTGTGATGCTAAGAATCTGTTGTAGATTAAGTTATATAATCTCCATTCATCTCTAGCCATCTTATCTTTTATAGATTCTGGTGTTAATTCAACGTTAATTGGACGAATTGCTTCGTGCGCATCTTGAGCATCGCCCTTTGTTGCAAAGAAGTTAGGCTTTTGAGGAACATAATCTGCGCCAAAATTCTTACCGATAAATGCAAGTGCTTCTTGTTGTGCTTCATAAGATACTCTTACAGAGTCAGTTCTTATGTATGTAACCAAAGCTGTTTGACCCATGCCCTTAATTTCTGCGCCTTCGTATAGAGATTGAGCACACTTTGTAACTTGAGCTGCTGAGAAATTCAATTTAGAAATAGCTTCTTGTTGCATTGTTGATGTAGTAAATGGAGCTGGGGCCTTTGAATAAGAAATTGATCTCTTTACATCTTTAACTGACCAATCTCCAGCCTTAGACTCGTTAATTACCTTATCTGCCATTTCTTTTGTTGTAACTTTTAACTTCTTACCATCTAGTGATACTAATTCACACTTATGAGCCTTGCCCTTTTCTTGCTTTGAGATTTGAGCGATGATAGGCCAATACTCTTCTGGCTTAAAGTTTCTAATTTCTTTTTCTCTATCTACGATCATCTTTAGTGCAACTGATTGCACACGACCAGCAGATAGACCAGGTTGTATTAATTTAGAAATGATTGGTGACAATTCGTAACCAACCAATCTATCTAATACACGTCTTGCTTGTTGAGCGTCAACTAAGTCCATATTAATTGCTCTTGGAGATTGAATAGCTTTTAAAACTGCACGCTTTGAAATCTCGTTGAACTCAATACGGATATTGTCGCCTTTAATTCCACATACTTCCGCAATATGCCAAGATATAGCTTCTCCTTCTCGATCAGGGTCCCCTGCTAGATAAACTTTATCTGCTTTAGCGACTTCTTTGTTAATCATCTCAATTACACTTTCCTTATCAGGATTGATAACGTATTCTGGTGTGAAGTTGTTATTTACATCAACGGCCGTACGATTTGTTGGCAAATCTCTTACGTGTCCTTTTGATGCAATAACCTTATAACCTCTACCTAAATACTTAGAGATGGTAACTGCTTTATGTGGTGATTCTACAATTATTAATTCCATTATGACTTCTTTGTGTCCTTATTTTTTACAAAAATACTCTTTATTTGTTTGAAGAAATTCTTATTCAATGGTGAGATCTCATTTGATTGATTGTAGTAAGATACATCGATTGCTACGTAAATCAAATAGAACAATGCGATAACAGCAAAGATACTGAATACGATTAAGAATGCACTATTGTGTAAGAATGCTGTGTATGTAGCACCTGTTACATTTGAGATATAACCACTTTGTGATGCTAATTGAGCAACGTTCATAAATGAAAGTGTTGCTAATATGCTGAAACAGAAGAATAATCTTGCATCTGGAACAAATGCGATATATAACAACAATAAAACTAAACCGATTGGTAAGATTGCTACTGTTGAGCAAGCGCCAATTAAAGCGTATGCAATAAACATTAATCCCATGTACAAAACTAAATCTAGTCTGTTTTGATTCTTTATGTATACATAAATTGGCCAAGCTGACATACCAATTACAAACAACCAATTGAATACTTCAATAACTGTTGTTCTTGACTTAGAGTTAGCAGCGCCAAATACAGCGTATAGGTTGAATGAATCAGTAGATAGATATGCTGAATCTTTGAAGAATTGATACATTCTTTGGAAGTATACGAATACCTTACCATTCTTTACACTATCGAATGTCATGATGAATCCGAATGCATAGAATAGAACGAATGTAACAATAACTGATGTTAAGTTCATCCAACGTGTTTCTTCATCTTTAACCATACCAATGATTTGATATGCTAAAACAACTGGGAACACTATTAGCGCGTAATTACTAAATAGTAGCGCACACATATACATTATTGGTGTGATGATATAATCTTTCTTCAACATCAATAATGCTGTTCCTACTAAGAATGCGATTGCGATACTTTCCATTGCACCATAGAAGCTTCCAAAGAAGAAGAATACTGGTACAAATGCATAGAATGCTGAATAGATTGATGCGTTCTTTGTATCTTTATTAACTGCAACGAATGTGTAGATTAAATATGTAACTACGATATCTGCAATGATTTGTGGTAGACGCATTAAGATGGCATAACCTAAAGATGCACTCTTAATCTTTAACCAACTTGCGATATTAGCTAAGAATGTATAAACTACTACACCACCTACTGGAGTTGTTGCAGATTCTTGCTTTGAATAGAATGATAATAGTCCTGTTGACTTACCGTTTAGAGCAATTGTTTCTAAAGCCTTAATGTTGCTTGTCATACCGAATGAGCAAACGCTTACGATAAATCTAACTAATAGCGAACCAACTAAGATATACATGAAGATGGCAAAATCTGAAGTTAAAACGCTCTTTACTTTTTCTAAATCAATTTTCTCATTAATCTTGTTGTATAGATTTGAGTGTTCCTTTGGTACAACGTACTTTTCTTTTGGAGTAACTGATTTAGCAATTAAGAAATAAACTGCTCCAGCAATAGCTAAAGAAGCTAAAGACATAAATACAACGAAGCAGATTGAACCTGCATCAGATAAAGAATTAGATTTCTTGTACTTTAATACTTCGATTTCGTTTTCTTCAAGATATGATGCTGGAATTTCATTTACTCTTGTTAAAACTACGTTATCTACATAAGCAACAGCTGATGCAGTCTTTGATGGTGAACCAGCACCGATTGTTAACTTAGCTTCACCCTTTTCGCTTGATGTGAAGTAGTAAGTAATCTTTGTCCATTCACTATCTGTTGATTTTGTCATATTGAAACCTTTGAATTCTACATCTTCAGTTTCAAAACCAAATCTAAAACCAATGTCATCTGTTGATGATACTGATGTAACCTTAACATCTGCAGTAATCATATATGTTGCGTTCTTCTTTAAAGCAACTGATTGTGCTGCATATTGATATGCACCAGATACATTAATCTTTGCATAGTAAGTTCCAAGCTTTGGATCATAATCATCATCATCTTTTGAATTCTTAACAAATGTAATTGCTGTAGCATCTGAAACTGTCCATGATGCTTCCTTTCCTGATGTAGATAATTCTTCAAAATTTGGATTTGATAAAATATTAACTCCTAAATCTTCATTGCTCTTACAACCAACAAATAGGAAGATTGTTGTCATAGCGATGATTAGTGTTAATAAAATTAAAAACGTTTTCTTCATAATGCCACCTAAATTTTCAATTTATATTTATCATATACAAAAGCGCTAATATTTTCAAGTATTATAATAATTAATTTTAAATATTTATATTATAAAAAGAAGTGTGCTCTCAAGAAATCTTGAGAGCACTTAATTATCTTTTGATATTTTAATTAGTCATTAACTTCTGACAATCTAGCTGACTTACCTACTCTATCTCTTAAGTAGTATAACTTAGCTCTTCTTACTCTACCATGTCTGATAATATCGATATGGTCGATTCTTGGTGAATGTAGTGGGAATGTTCTTTC
>JAEEGL016051404.1_pt1 | contig 10341 bp, 6 predicted proteins | sample 9134231 | NCBI WGS metagenome assembly JAEEGL01 (sample SAMN16246548, study PRJNA631951) | gut metagenome | biome: gut microbiome; feature: rumen; material: fiber-attached | host: Bos | place: Iran: Karaj | collected 2018-10
ATAATTTATTATTAAACCTTTATTTTTATTATATTTTTTATTTTCTTATATTTATTTTTCTATCTTTTTTCTAATTTATTATTCTTTTGATATGTGTTTATTTTCAATTAATAGTTTATTTTTTATATGTTTTAAATTATTTTTAAAAGCTTTTTAGAAAAAATAATAGATCTAAAAAAATTTTATAACGAACTTGAAGATTTAAATTAATGAAAAAAAAATTTACTTTGTTTTATTATGAATTATTTCTAGCTTTACAAAAATCTTTTTATTTCATGAGAAAATAATTCTTTTATCAATAAAATTATTATAGAAGAAATAGAGAGTATTTGAAATAATCATTATGATATTTATCAAATTTTTATCAATAGGCCTATATATTAATATTTAAATTTGTTATTAATCAAATATAACTAAAGTAATTTTTATTAAAAACAAAGTAAAATAAAAAAAATCCAAATTTCAAATTATTTTATATTCTTTAACATTTATTATTATTTTCATATTTATTATTATTTCAAATTTTAATTCCTTTTTCTAAATCATTAATATATTCTATTAGTTGTAAATTTAAGTTTTTTATTATTTGGATTTAAGAAAAGAGTTAAACAAAGTCCTTTTTTGACTATTTCATATACTTTTTTAATGAAAATACTCTTTTTAATATTGAGCTTAATATATTTTTTTATTTTTTAATCATGATTTTATTTTATAAACAAGTTATTTTGAAATATCATTAGATTATTCAATAATACCCCAACTATTATATTTATTAAAAGTATTTATCCTAATTTTTAAATTTATTTAACCCTTAATTCCATATTTTTTTAAAAAATAATTTAATAAAATTATTTAAAAGAATGAAAAATTAATCTCTTCCCATAGATAAAATATTCATTGATCTAGGTTATGTTTTTAAACAACTTTTTTGAATATCAAAATATATTTATAATTCAAATTTCTTTGATATTATTTCCAAATCTTAATCAAAAATAATCTCAATTCTTTATATGTTATTCCAGCATATTTTTTATTTATAAATGGGAAATAGAAATTAAGATTCCTAAAATATAAAAATAATTGTCATTATTTTTTTATCTGTCATTATTTTTTTATCTTGAAAAAGATTTTCACTGATTAACCTTTTTATTTAAAAAAATATATTATACATTACTTTTCATTTAAAAATAAATATGATATACTTTTCACTAAGTTTTTAATTTTTTTTGGAAAATTTGGTTTTTATTAAAAAGAGTTTAAATAGGTAAGATTTTTCTGTTATTTTATTTTTTGTATAAATTCTTTCTTTTCTAAGTTAAAAGAAAAATTTTCTTATTTATATTCATTTGTATTAATTTATAATTTTATTATTCTTCAAACAAATATTTTTTGAAATATTTTAATATTCTTAAATTTCATCTATTAACTTTATTTCTTTATTATTTATTGACAATATTTTTTCTTGAAAAAGATTTAAAATTTTTCTAATTATTGATAGAAGAATATATTTGAATAATTATGATTTTATTTTCATATATTTTCATCAATCATATAAAGAAAGAATATTAAAAAATAAAATCCAAAAGAAACATTATATTTAATTTTAACTTTGAAAATCTATTAAAAAAGTAATCAGTACTTTATAATAAATAAAATGCTAATTTTTTTGATAAATAATTTTTTTATCATCCAATAGGTTTTGATTTAAGGAATTTATTAAATAATATTATTTTAGTTCTTCTGTCAAAATATTTTTTTATATTTGGATATTTATTTGAAAAAAAAATTTGTTTAAAAACAAATAAAATACCACAATTTAATTTAAAAATAAAAATCTATTTTCTAACTTATTATCTTCAGATTTTAATAAAAAAATTAAAAATAAAGGTTAATATAAATTATTAATGCTTCACAATCTAATCCATAATTATTTTTTTAGGTTTAATGCATTATTTTTTTTTTTTTAAATAATATTTTTAATCATATAATAATTAAATTTTTGTAAATAAAATAGGGAAAATAATTATAATATAGTTAATATATCATAAAATGAATATTGATAGTAGATATTTTAAATCTTTTTCTAATTTATTTAAAAATAAATTATATTAGCTCTAATAAATATTATTATATTAAATATAAGTAAATCAATTGAATTTCACTTTAATAAAACCTATTCAATTTTGTTTATAAATTTAAAAATTTACAACTATATGTAAAAACAATATGAAAATATAATAAAATAGTTCTTAGAAAAAATTAGTAATTATTCACTTTTTTTGATAAATAAATATATAAAAAGAATTTTCAATATGAATAGAAGATTATCAAAAATTAAAAAGATATTGATATGATTTTATTAAAGATTTCCTTAAATAAAAGGAATAGTTACTATTAATTAATTAATACTTTTATTATATCTATTTTTCTAATGATTATTTTAATGAAAATAAGTTATAAATTAAAAAAATATAAAAAAAAATATAAATTATCTAAATCCTTGATTAAAACTAAAATATTTTTCAAATTTATAAATAAACAATTAAATCATTAAAAAAGAAATCAAGTATAAAAATAACTGAATTTTATTATATTTTTTAAAATATTATATAAAGTTAATAACTTCACCCTTATTTTTTATAAAAATAAATTATTAAAATGAGTTTTGCTGAAAAGATATATCGAAAAAATTTTTTATACAAATAAATCATTATTTTAAATATTTATTAACGATATAAAATTTTTTTTAAACCTTTAAATAAGTCTTAAGAAGCCATTTAAATTTTTTGAAAAATTTAATCATTTTTTATTCTTAATTTATTTATAAATTTTTAAACTTTTTTTAAATAAAAAAATAATTAAATTTTTTATTTTATACTATATTATTTTATTAAATAAAAGTTTTTGATTTCTTTATTTTCAATAGATTATAATTAATAAATATCAAATTAATAAAATAAATGCAAAATTAATAGAATCAATATTAAATAAATATCTATTAATATATTGCATAAAAGTCAAAATTAAATTCATTTACTTTTAATCATTTATTATTATTTTCAAAATATCTTTTTTATTTTTGTTTTTTTTTTTTTTTTTTATTATGTTCATTACAATAATTAGTCAAATTTTTTGCTACCAATTTGATTTTATCAATATAATCCTTTTCATAATCCTCTTCATAATCCTCTTTATGTTTCCTTTTTTCTCTAATTTTTTCTATTTTTTCCCTAAATGGATTAGGAAATATTAATTTTAGATTATTTTCATCTGAATCTAAATACGAATTTAAATAAATTTGTTTTATTTCTTTATTTAATAATTCTTCAGATAATTTGTGATTTATATCTCCATAATATATTTTTATAAATTCCTTAATTGTCATATTGAAAATTTCCTTTATTTTATCTATTTGAAAATATTTTTTTTTTTCATTTCCTCCCAAATTTTTAATTTCATGTCCTGATAATAATTTATTTAAAATTTGAATTAAAACATTCAAAAAATCTCTTATAATAATTTGTCTGATTGAATCTAATTCTTTTTTTCTATCCCTCTTTCTCTTATTTTGTGTAAAATTGTCTACAAAAATTTTAGGGTATTTTATATATATATCATCAATTTTTGATTGTGGAGTTATGTAATCTGTTTTACTTTCTGTACAATCTTCTTCCCTATTTTTCATATTTTTTTTTTAAATTTTAGCTTAAATATTATTAAATTATAATAATTAAGAATATTTTTTTCAATTCAATAGAATAGCCAAACAAATAACTTATATATTTAATAATTGTCTAATTATTTATATACAAAAATAAATAACACTAAAATTTACTCATTAAAAATTATTTGACTTAACATTTAAAACTTTTTTTTCTTTAATTTCAAAAGAATTAAAAAGTTCACTTAAAGGATTATTTTGAGTTCTAATTACATCAATAAATTGTTCTTTAAATTCATTTAAACTTAAAAAAAATTTTGAATTTTTTAAATGATTGATTTTTTCTAAAAAATGGTCAAATTGAATATTAAATTCACTAATTTGAGAATCAAAATATTTGTTAACTATAATAAATAAATATAAAAATTATATTACTTGAATCAGATAATTTTTGACTAACAATATCTTTATCATCTTCATCTAAATCAATGGCTTTTGATAATTCATTAACTAATCCAATAACAGTATCATTTTTTAAATTATAAGGACAAGTTAACATTTCTAAAAATTAAAAAATATATTTTACTTTTATTTTTCCATTCTTCTTTTCCAACAACGAATTGAATTTCAATTTCATTTTTATTTACTTTTTTAATCTCTTTATCATCTTTTATTGTAATTTTAAAGTATGAATTTTTTTTATTTATTTTAACCCCTTCATTAATTATAGAACTTTTTTTTTGACTATCAACAGTACTCTCATCAGTATATCTTGATGAATTTCTTTTTAAAAAATGATTATTAATAACTTCTTTATCATAAGATCTTCCTCTTTGATTTTCACATTTTTTAAAATCAACTTTTAAAATATTAGAATGCATTTGAACAGGAGTGAAACTAGATTTAGATAAATCAATTTTTTTCTTTTGAATTTCATTTTCTTTTTTATTAATCATTAAAGGTATAAAATTATTTTTAGGTTTATATTGAAATATATCTAATCTTAACGAATTTTTAATTTTAACTGGATAATTATTTTCATTACTAACATCATCATTTAACCATTTATTATTTAATAACTCAATTGCAGTTGGTCTATCTTTTTCTTTTCTTAAACATAATTTAATAAAATTTTTTACATTGTCATTATTTATTTTATAAAAACTTTCAGGATAAATTTCATTTTTTTTATTTTCATAAATTTTTAAAGTACCTTCACATTCTTTATAAGGAGTTTCTAAAGTTAACATTTCAATAATTGTTAAACCTAAAGAATAAATATCAACTTTAAATGAATATTTTCCTTCATGAATTTCTGGAGCCATAAATTCTTCTGTTCCAGTAAATTTTGTACAAAATTTTTTTTTTACTATTATTCCATTTCCTAAATCTCCTATTTTTATATTTCCAGTTATTCTATCTATAAATATATTATCACATTTAATATCTCGATGAATTATATTTTGATTATGTAAATATGATAATCCATTTAATATTTCTTTAATCCATTTTTTAATTAATCTTAAACGAGGTGAAATATTTAATTGTTTAATATTTAATTTTAAAGAGCCCCCTGATATAAATTCAGTTATCATTATAACTTTTTTTAATTTTCTATTATACCATCCAGTAATGAATTTAACAATATTTGGATGATTTAATTTACTCATTAAATTCATTTCTTCAATTGTTTGATTTAAATTTGAATTTTCTGATAAATTATCAATGTTTATTTCACACCATGCAATTACTCTTCCTTTATTATAATCATATCCTCTATATACTTTTTTATAAGTTCCACTTCCTAAAATTTCTTCAAACTAAAATAAAAATTTATTATATTATATTATTTTATTTATTTTTACTCTTCCAAAATGATAATCTTCAGTTTTTTCTATTATTTCTGGATTTTTACTTTCCAATGAACTACTATTGTTGAAATAATCTTCTTTGTCATATTTTATTATTTTTGAATTCATTCTTTGTAAAATATAGTCATTATCACTATTATCAAAATAGGAACTTGTAGATTGTTCTTCTTCAGAATTTTTCATTTTAAATATAATGTTATAAAAATTAATATATAATTAGTTTTAATTTTATTTTTTTAGTCATATTTACTTTTTATTTAAAATTATTATGATTATATATTTTAAATATGAATATTGAAGAAATAATAAGAAATAAAATTAAAATTTATACAAAAGAAAGATTTTTAGAAATATTTTCAAAAATACTTATTGATAAATCAACACATTTCTTCATATCAAAGAAAGAAAAATTATTTAAAGAAAAAAATATTAAAAATTACAATCCTAATACTCTTTGGAATTATTTAACAATAGTAATAATAAAAAAATATGGAAAATCAAAAATTAAATATCCTGACTTAATATATAATTATTTAGTAAAATTATGTAATAAAATTTTTCGTCAATTAATAGCAATTGCAATATCAAATAAATTAAATATAAGAAATTTAACAGATTATTATTTAGATTTATGTAAAAAAGAAATAGAAAATTTAAAAAATCAAAAAATGAAAAAAATAATAAAAATTAAAAAACCCAAAAATCCTTTAGCAAATGAAAGTAAAAGTAATAGAAAAAAAGAAAAAAATAAAAATTCATTTTATAATAGTTATGCTAATTTATTTATTGGAGATGTTGAAGAAAATTCAGTTTTCCAAAGATACTTATCTAATATTTTAGTAATATCTTCTCAAAAAATATTTGCACATGGTTCATATGTTGATTTTTCTAAAAATTATGTAAAAAATTTTGTAAATAAAATGAATGATTTATCTTTACTTAGTAAACAAAAAGATTCTAGAGATTTATCTATAAGTAGTATTAAATTAAATTTTCAAAAAAAACACTTTAAAAAAATTTTTGAAAGGAAAATTAATTCTTATAAAGATTCTAAAAATATTTCTAATAATAATCAATTCAGAAAAGTTAGTCAAAAAATTAGTAAATCTTCTTCTATGAATGATATATTTCCTTCTCATTATTATTATAATAATGATTGTATATCATTTTCTAATTCTCGTATTAAAATTCTTAAAAAACCACTTAAAAAAGTACCTAAAAAAAATAAAATTGTTAAATATTTTCTATCAAAAAGTGATTTTTATTATGAATAAGTGTAAAAATATTTAAACATTCAATTTTTAGTATTTATTATAATTTTTCAAAATGCTATTTTTATCAACTTGATTTATATTTTTTAGAAACTTTATATAAATTAAAACTAAAATATTTAATTTTTATTTATCTAATTATAATAAAAATAATAAGAAATATAAAAGATAAATTATTATTAATTTATTACAAGAAATAAAACATCCATAATTAACTTGAAATGAAAAAGCTCTATCCATTTCCACAATTAAATTATCAATAGTAGCATTTTTTTCAAATCCAGTACCCTCAACTTCAAAATCTTTTAAATAATGATTTTCAAAAATATTTTTAATAACTTGTTTCCTCTGGGTAACATTATCTTCTTCTTTATTATTATCATTATCATAAATATCTTTATTATAAAAAATATATTCTTGATTATTCGTTTCTTGAACATATCCTCTTGAAGCTGCATCTAACATTAAACTAAATCCAGAAAAAGAAGAATATCTCAAAGTTAAATAATTAAATAAATTTTTATCAATCCATTTCAAACATTCTTTTTTATTACCTTTATTACATTCTTTAGGTAAAATTAAACCAGAAATAGGATTTTCTAATATAATATCATATAAACCACTTTCTTTGCATCTATAATCAATTTCATTTCCACATTTTATTTTTAAATTATTTCTACAAGCATCTTTATCATTTTTTCCACCTGAAGAAAATTGAGAAATACAACCAGAATAAATATGAGTTTGATTTGATGATATACTTGTGCCATTATAAGATATATCATAATACATATTATTTAAAGAATCATTTACAATTCCACTACTTATCGTTGATCCATTAACATAACTTAAATATATTTCTATACTATTAAAAATATAATCTGGATATAAATCGTCATTTAAATTATTTTTTCTTTTTATATTATATGAATCAATAATATCAAATTCTTTATTTCCTATTTTAATATCATTATTTAATTTCTCAATAAATAATTGCTCAGAAGATGAATTTCTTGATATTTTAATTGAAAATGTACCAGTTGTATCATTTAATAAAATTGGATATTCAAAATAAGATAATAATTCTGATAAAGAAGATAATTTTTTCTCATCCTTATTTGCATTATCTATACTTGAAATTACTGCTCTAATAATACCAGGATAAGGCTTATAATTAATTCCATTATCATCTTTAATTTTATTTATCATTTCTTCAATTTCATTATTACTATGTTTTATTTTTTCTATTTGTAACATTTCAATAAATTCATTCCACATTGTAGGAAGACCAAAAGTTGGTTTTTCATATTTATTAATTATTTTTCTAATTTTACCTAAACCTAATCCATATTCTAATAAATAATTATTAAGAGTTCTTCCATCTGTTCTTATTTTATTTGCATTATTAATTCCTACTCCTTTTCCTTTTCTATATGTAATTGAAGGTTCTTCAACTTTTTTTGAACTCATTCCTGCATTTTTATTTGGTTCTTCTGTATTTATACAATTATTCATTGATGAAATTTCAATTTGAGCTTCTAATGTTTTCCTATACAAAATATTATTAAAATTTTGTTTACAAATTGAAAAATCTTTAAAAGATTTAATTATTATATCTGTTTCATATTCGTTATATTTAAATCCTTTAATTAAATGTGAATCATCTCTTATTAAAAATTTTTCCAAATTTGAGTCTAATATATGATTCATATTATTAATAGTAATAGAAAATAAATATGCTTTTCTTTGTTCAATAATATTACTAACTTCTGCTGCAAAAATTGCAGTACAATTATTCATAATATTTTGAGCATTTAAAATTGAATTAATATCTTCTGTTATAAATTTCATCATATATTCATCTTCTTTTGATTTATATGATAAATCATTTGCAACTTTTTTAATACATCCTAAACCTAATTGATATCTTTTCGCTTCTAATGTTAAATAATAAGATAAAGATCTATGTTGATATCTAAAATAATTTATTCCATCACCAATTTCTTTTTCCATTAATCTTATATATTTATTAAAATCAAAAATTTCTGTATCTTTATCAGTTAAATCATCTTTTATTGATTTATATAAAATTTCTTGTTCTGAATAAGGAAAATATCCTATTATATGTTGTAAATTTTGAATTACGTTATATACTTCATTATATATTTCTGAAGTTTTATTCAATAATAAATTGAATATTGGAGATAATGATGGAAATTCGTTTGGTAATCCTAATGAATTTGGAGCTAAAAATATATTATTTGTTACTCCTGGAATATCTAATTGTTTCCTTGATTCTATAATTTTTATAAATAAAAAGATGAACAATATAAAAATTTTTCCCATTTTTTTTTAAATTGTTTTTATTTTGAATGTTTTATAGAAATAATATTTTAAAAAAATGTATATTTAGTTAATTAATTAATTTAAAAATTCTATTAAAGTTAGAATAAAATATGAATTCTAAATAAAGAAAATAGGTATGATAGATTAGAAAATATTTTATAAATTATTAGTTTAAATATAAAAAATAAAAAATAAATTTTCAAATTTTTTAAAAATAAATAATATGGCTTAGATTGATTATTATTTTCGATAAATTAAATTATAAACATATTTCAAGATAATATTTCAAAAATATTGAAAGAAATTAATTTTAAATTAATTATACTTTATATCCTTTGAGAATATTTTTTTTTAAATTATAATAAAAAATGTATATATTTAAATGAAGAAGATATGGGAAAAATATGAAGAAATTGAAACAATTGGTTCAGGAAATTATGGAAAAGTAATTAAGGCAAAAAATAAAGTTACAGGGAAATATGTAGCTATTAAAGAAATAAATAAATCAAAATATGATAATACTAATCAAAGTTTATTGGAAAATATAAAATATATTAATTCAGAGAATTCTATTTCTATAATAGAAATAATTGATTCAAAGGATTATTTATATATAGTTATGGAATTATGTTTAATAAGTTTAGAAAAATATATGGAAATTAGAAATAAAGGATTATTAATAGAAGAAATAAATGAAATATTACTCCAATTAAATAATGTGTTTAAAGTAATAAAAGAAAGAAATATAATTGATAGAGTATTTAAACTTTCTGATATTTTTATTACAATAAATAACATTAATAGAATATTAATAAAATTATCATGCTATGATTTAAATATTAAAACAAATTTAAAAAACAAAAATGAGTTAATAAATGCTCCAGAAATAAATGAATATGGATATATTCAAAATAAAAGTGATATTTGGAATTTAGGAATTATAATTTATTATTTATTATTTAATGAATATCCTTATAAAAATGAAAATGGATTTAAATTAAATAATGACTACCAAAAAGAATTAAAATTAAGTGGTAATAATCAATTAGATGATTTAATAAAAAAAATGTTAATTATTGATTATAAAAAAAGAATTACATGGAATGATTATTTTAATCATCCATTTTTTAAAAATGAAAATAAATTACAAGATATAAAATTTCCTGATATTAATTTTGAAATATTAAATAAT
>JAEEGL010835158.1_pt1 | contig 10340 bp, 2 predicted proteins | sample 9134231 | NCBI WGS metagenome assembly JAEEGL01 (sample SAMN16246548, study PRJNA631951) | gut metagenome | biome: gut microbiome; feature: rumen; material: fiber-attached | host: Bos | place: Iran: Karaj | collected 2018-10
CTCGATCGCTTTGACTTCCGGCAGTTCGTTGAGCGCCTCTGTTTCGCGGTCGAAGTTCGTCATGTTTTCACGCCCCAGCCGGCGTCGTTCATTCAGTCTGGGATCATCCGTCGGCATTTGGAAAGGCTTCGGCTCGATCAGCCCAAGGGCGACCATGTTGCGCAGCGACATTTTTCCTTCGTCCAGGGAATGCGGGCCGGGCACGATGGCGAAGAAACACTCTACCCGTTCCGGATGCCTGAGCACCAGGTGCCATCCGGTACCGGCGCCATGAGACGATCCACAATAGCTGAACGTGCCGATCCCCATGCGGTCCGCAAATGCAGCAACATCGTCCGCCCACATGTCGTACCAGTTTTTCACAGAATCATCAAAAATGTGAGAAGAGCGGCCAAACCCCCGATTCGTCAGCAGGAACACATGAAACCCGCGTTTTGCCATTTCTTTCTCAAACGAATAATACCCGTGACCGATCTGCGTACAAAGCAGATACCGGTCGCCCGTACCATATTCCTCGTAATACAGCTGTACACCTTCCTGGATCTCACACAAAGCCATGATCATATCCTCCTTTGCTTCCAGTATACATTGTTTTATCGCGAAACACAACAAGATACGCTGTCGGAGGATGATCTTGAAACGTAGAACTGTCTCAATGACAAGAACGCAGCAATAAAGCTTTGAAACAGCCCATCCCATTGGACGCGGCTGTTTTTTATATTTGATTGCGCCATGCCGATTCTGGTGGTATAGTACGGGTAAAGAGACTATGGAACGATCATAACAAACTCTGAAAGGAGGCAAGTTTCATGAAACCTTTGCCCACCAGTGTTGCTTCTTATTCCTTCCACGGAATGCTTGCAGAAGGGACCTGTGACGTCTTCCGCTACCTCGACATGCTCCGTTTCCGGTATCATGTCGGCCATGCGGATATCTGGACAGGATTCCTGCCCACCCTGGACGAGGCTTTTTTGCGCAAGGTACGGGCAACCCTCGACCGCAACGAGCTGACGCTGGCCAACCTTTGCGTGGACGGGCCGCACGTCTGGATGGATGATCCGGAAGAACGGGCCGCGCACAAGGAGCAGATGCTCCATATGCTGAAGGCCGCGGAACTGCTTGGCGCGAAGACCGTCCGCATCGATTTCGGCGGCACGGAAGGCCATACGATGCCCGAGGAGGCCTTCGACTACATCGTAGCCACCTACAAGGAATACGCCGCGATCTGCGGCGACAAGGGCATGAAGATCGGTCCTGAAAACCATTGGGGCTGGGACCGTGTGCCCGAGTATTTGATCAAGGTCGCAGAAGCGGTGGATTCTCCCGCCTACGGCCATCTGTATCACCTGCGGAATTTCCACGATGAACCGGAGCGCGGTGAGGCCTACTGCATCTCCAAAGCCATGCACACCCATATCCACGCGGACTCGATCCCTTATGCGAAAGACGTGATCCGACGTCTGGCATGCAGCGGGTATGAAGGTGTATATTCCGTGGAACATCACTCCGCGCAGCTGGAACCGGAACGCGTCGATTGGCAGTTGGCTTCGCTCCGCTGCCTGATCGCTGAACTGAACGCGGAAGGATATGATCAGCCGGCTGCTCCGTCCTTCTTCGACAGTGTCTATGGAGGAAAATGATATGGCAAAAGAAAAGATCCGTCTGGCCGTCATCGGCGTCGGCATCATTGGAGAATCGCATCTCAGGACGTATCAGGACATTCCGGAAGCCGAGGTCGTTGCGATCTGCGATATCAATGAAGAACGCTTGAACAACGTGGGAGATCGGTTCGGTATCGCACATCGGTATACGCATATCGGCAAGATGCTGGCGGAAGAAGAACTGGATTCCGTGGACGTATGCCTGCACAACAACATGCACGCGCCTGTATCCATCGCGATCATGCGCGCCGGTCTTGACTGCTACTGTGAGAAACCCATGGCCGGTTCCTTCTACGATGCCCGCGAGATGATGCGGGTCGCCGAGGAGACGGGCAAGAAGCTGCACATCCAGCTGAGCTTCCTTTACTCTCGTGAAACGAAAGCCGCCAAGCGCTTCATCGACGCCGGCGACCTGGGAGAGATCTATCATATGCGCTCCTATGGTTTCCGCAGACGCGGCCGTCCCTTCGTAGACGGTTATGGACGCAAGGAATTCGTCAACACGGCGACTTCCGGCGGCGGCGCACTGTTCGACATGGGTGTCTACCATATTTCGCAGCTGCTGTACCTGACCGGCATCCCGGAACTGGAGCGGGTCTCGGGACGCACCTACGCGAAGCTCGCCATGGATGAAGGCCGTCGCCTGGAGAGCGGTTACAATGTGGAAGAACTGGGCGTCGGTTTCGCCAACTACAAAGGCGGCCTGTCCATGGATATACTGGAAGACTGGGCCGTCCACGGCCGTCCCTTCCCCTCCTCCATCATCATGGGGTCCGAAGCCGGCATCTCCCTGGAGCCTTTGGTCATCCACTCACGGAAACATGACCTGGAGACCGATACCACCATAGACCTGGGTGAAATGGACTATCTGGAGCATACGGTCTATGCGGACGGTGCGCACTACGACAACTCCCAGCAGCATTGGATCCATGCCCTGCTCGGCAAGTGCGAACTGCTGCCCACGGCCAAGATCGCGTTGGAGACGCAACGGGTGCAGGAAGGCATCTACTTCTCCGAAATGCTGGGTCGCGAGGTCACCGCCGAAGAGATCGAAGCAATGTCGGTATCCAAGGCACTGGAGATCCCGAATCTGGCGCTGTGATCCATCACTATCAAAACGAGAAAAGACCAGTCAGTATATACACTGACTGGTCTTTTTGATCGACAGGCCCCTAAGCAAACGGCCCGCACATTGCTGTGCGGGTCGTTTTTGGTATTGTCTTTGCTTTACATCGTTGCGTATCTGTACAGGAAGACGATCATCGCTTCTCTCAGACACTCCAGATCGCAGCCGTAGCAAGGCGCGGTGTATCCGAAGTCGTTAGCCGGGATATCCTTCTGCTTGGAGTAACCCTTGGAGATGCCGGTCGACGCCGCCCACTTGATGGAGTTGTAGGTATCCGTGGTCTTCTTGAACTTACCTGCCACGTCCGTGAAGGACTTGAACAGGTCGTTCTCTTCTGCCGCCGGTTTGCCTGCGTATCTCCACAGCATCAGGACTGCTTCGCGTCTGGTGACCGTTCTTTCCGGTCCGAAGGTGCCCGCCAGCGCGCCGGTCGTATAACCGTTGATGATGCCCTTCTTGACACCCCAAGCGATCGCTTTGCGGAAGCTGGCCTTCAGATTCTTGGTATCGCTGAACTTCTGATCCATTGCCTTCAGTTCCGCGGAGCTTACGCTCGGCTCTCCGGCCAGTCTGTAGATGAACAGGATGAATTCCTGTCGTGTGCAGCCTTGTCCGACACCGAAGTACTCAAGATCATAACCCTTGGTAATGGTCGGTTCATGATCCGCGCCCCAGTAGACTGCTTTGTAGTAGTAATCCTTCGGATTCGTTACATCCCAGAACAGGGTCTGTACTTCGCAAGTTGCTTCAAAGCCATCTTCCATGGTGACGGTGATCGTGGCCTTGCCATACTTATGAGCGGTCACGAGACCATTGGAATTGACAGTCGCAACAGTCTCATCGCTGCTCTTCCAGGTACCATGTCCGATCGATCCGTCGGAACCTTCCAGAGTCAGCTTCTCGTTGCTGTCGACCGGAACCGTGATGGAGGTCTGGTCGAGTTTGTAGGTGACAGTTTCTTCTGTGGACTTGGTAGCCGTGTAGGTCGTGCCTTCGAATACGACGGTCGCAGTATAGGTTGTGATCTCACCGAGAGTCTCGCTGGTGATCGTAGCATCCTGATCCAAAGTATGTTTAGGATCATTCTTACAGGTCACCGTTGCTTTCGCGGTATAACCATCATCTGTCGGCGTCCATGTCCACTGGATCGTGCTGTAGTCCCAATCATGACCGGTGGCCGGGATCGTGGCTTCCTTCGTGCCGGTGTAAGCGGTACCCTTGAAGGTGATCTCAGCAGTGTAGACTGCCAGGCCATCTTCTTCGCAGGTCGCCGGTGTGATGGTGGAAGCAAGTTCCTCATCCAGGACTGTTGCTGTTGCCTCGGCAGCGCCGTCGTTCGTGGTGAACGTGGCTGTCGCCGCAGTGTAGCCATCAGCGTCAGTTCCGGTCCAGGTCCATACAGGCTCGCCATACGTACGCTCGACGGTGGAGTAAGTCGCTTTGTAGGTCGCGTCAGCAGCCGCAGCAACGATCTCCTTGTCCCAACCGTTGAAGGTGTAGATGTAATCTGCATCCGCAGCCTTGGTCGGCGTCTCGCCAGCATATTCAGGCATGACACCATAGGTGACCTTGGTATTCTGCAGGACGGTGTCATCGTCGTTCACGAAGATGATTGTGTACTCGTTGACGGCAGAGGTGTAGGTCGCTTTGTAGACAGCATTCGCGGTCACAGCTACGATCTCAGGATCCCAGCCGGCGAACGTGTAAGAATTCTCCGCGGTCGCAGGTTTGGTCGGATCGTCCGGTCTGACGATGTCAGCAGCAGCGGTGCCATATTCGTACTCAGTCGCTTCCTTCAGAACGGTTTCACCGTCTTCATCCACGAACGTTACAGTGTACTTGTTGGTCGTGGTTGAGTAGGTCGCGGTGTACTGAGCATTGCCCGTAACAGGCGCGATCTCCGGTGACCAGCCGCTGAACGTGTAGGTATACTGTGCATCCGCAGCCTTGGTCGGCTCAGCTCCATCGTACGACGGGGTCGCACCATATGCTACGTTTTCATCCTTCTCAAGCTCAGTACCATCAGAATTGTACCACGTCACTGTGTAAGTGTTGGTCGCTTCAGTGAACTGTGCGGTGTAGGTCACATCTCCGGTGACTTCAGAAACAACAGGAGACCAGCCGTTGAATGCATAGGAGTGCTGCGTATCGCCTTCCTTGGTCGGTGTTGCACCATTGTACGTCGGGACCGTGCCATACGGTACGTTCTCATCCGTCTCAAGTACGGTGTCGCCATTCTTCCAGGTGACCGTGTAGGTGTTGAGTACCTGCGTATAGGTCGCGGTATAGGTCGCGTTCGCGGTGACTTCTGCGATCTCAGGCGTCCAGCCGTTGAAGGTGAAGGTGTACTGCGTGGTTGCTTCCTTGGTCGGATTTGCCGGTTTGACGATCGCTGATGCTGCGGTACCGTAGTCATACTCCGTTGCTGCCTTCAGTACAGTGCCGTCTTCATCAACGAAGGTGACCGTGTACTTCTTCAGAGTAGGAGTATAAGTCGCGGTGTACGTCGCATCTCCTGTAACTTCTGCGATCGCAGGTGTCCAGCCAGCAAAGGTGTAGGTATACTGATCAGTCTCCTGCTTGGTCGGATCCGCCGGTTTGACGATATCCGCTGCGGCTGTACCATAGGCATACTCGGTTTCCTTCAGGACGGTACCATTGTCGTCTTTGAAGGTTACCGTGTAAGAGTTGGTGGTAGAATTATAAGTTGCCTTATAGGTTGCATTTGCGGTAACAGCTACGATCTCAGGCGTCCAGCCAGTGAAGGTGTAGGTATACTGCGGGGTTGCTTGCTTGGTCGGATCTTCCGGTTTCTCGATCGCGGAAGCTGCAGTACCGTATTCATATTGGGCCGTCGAAATCACAGAATCATCATCATTCACGAAGGTGACCGTGTACTTGTTGACGGTAGAGTTATAAGTTGCTCTGTAGGTAGCGTTACCGGTAACGTCCTTGATCTCAGGAGTCCAGCCGGCAAACGTGTAAGTGTACTGAGCTGTTGCTTCTTTAGTCGGATCTGCCGGTTTCTCGATACTTGCTGCCGGAGTTCCATACGGGTACTCGGTTGCTTCCTTCAGGACCGTCGTACCATCTTCATCGACGAAGGTGACAGTGTACGTATTGGTAGTCCACTGTGCATACAGCGTGGTATCCGCATTGATCGTGACAGAGGCTTTATCAGCATAGGAAGTACCAGAACCATCCGCCTTCGTGTTCCATCCGGCGAACGTATGACCGGCCAGCGAGAAGCTGTTGGCTGTCAAAGCCTGCTCCACATTGTATGTGAAGGTCTGATCTGCCATCTCACCACTTGCTGCTGCATCGTTCTTATCGAACGTCACGGTGAAGGTGTTGGCAGTCCAGGTCGCGGTATACGAGCGGTTGCCCGTAGATCCCTTAGCGATCGTTACGGTCTTAGTCGCACTCGTGAGATCCGTTCCGGTCCAGCCGTCGAACGTATAACCGGTCTTGGTCGGATTGTTCAGCGTGATCGCGTTGCTTTCGATCGTGTAGGTTGTAGGATTGGCCGTCGCAACGGTTCCGCCTGCCAGATCATAAGTGATCGAGTACTCGATCGGGGCAAATACTGCCTGGATCACGACGTTTGCAGAACCAACCGTGAACTTGTTGTTCGTTATGGTAACGTTACCAGCGGTAACATTCCAGGACTTGAACTCATAGCCGGTTGCTGGAGTCGCAGTCAAGGTGACTTCTTCGCCAGTGTTGGCATATTCGCGAGAAGCAGTAACGGTTCCATAATTGTCATTATTCGCCGTTACGGTAATGGATCGATCCTTATGCTTGAAGTAGACCTTAACGGTAATATCGTAGTCCGGCATGTTGAAGTTTGTGACGGTATACGTCGCCTTCAACTCTTCGGTAGTCGTATTCCAAACTTCGATCTTATCAAGCTGGTAGTTATCATCATTCAGCGTATACTCAACTGTAAGAGCCTTGCCAGTCGGAGCAGAGGTTGCAGCTCCGGACACGTCGTCTCTGACGACCTGTGCCGTAGCACCAATACCCGTAGTGGCAACTTCAACAGAAATGTTGTGGTCGCCCTCGATGTAGAAGTATCCGCCGAAGCTCTGCCAACCAGCATCATTGAAGTTGCCAGCCGGTCTGAAGTACAGCGTGACATTGCCGGCATGGTTTGCATCGACAGTGTAGTTGCCGGTCGCACCATTGTAACCCGGATGTTCAGTACTCGGATAGTGATCAGCATCGATCTTTTCGCCGCCGACTGCACGAACAACCTTGATCTCGTTACCAGCAGCAAGTGTAACGCTGCCGGAATACTCTCCAGAGGTAGAGCCGGCTGTCAGTTCATAAGCCTCGCTGACAGTCCAGTTGTTCATAGAACCGACAACGTAGTAGGTATCCTTCGCGGTCCACTGTGCGTTGAGGGTCTTGTTCTCCGCAGGCATGGTTTCCGGAACAGCAGGACTCCAACCAGCAAAGGTGTAGAATGCCTTGGTCGGATCAGCAGGGATGTCCTCTGCGGTGATCGCTGCGCCGTAATCCTTGGTGATGGTACCGACCTCAGTCCCATCGACCTTGAAGGTCAAGGTGTACTGGTTGACTGTGTAGCTTGCTGTTACGGTAACATTCGCTGTTACTGTTGTAGGAGCTCCGGTCCAGTTTGCGAAGGTGTAACCTTCCTTAGTCGGTGCTTCAGGTTTCGTTACATCAGCCCAGGCAGTGCCGTGATCGACCTGTATATCGGAGATCTTAGTCCCGTCTTCTTTATTGAAGGTGACGGTGTACTGGTTAATGGTGTAGCTTGCTGTTACGGTAACATCAGCAGTTACAGTCTCAGGAGCTCCGGTCCAGCTTGCGAAGGTGTAACCTTCCTTAGCCGGAGCATCGGGCTTCGTTACATCAGCCCAGGCGGTGCCGTGATCGACCTGTACATCGGAGATCTTAGTCCCGTCTTCTTTATTGAAGGTGACGGTGTACTGGTTAATGGTGTAGCTTGCTGTTACGGTCACATCAGTTGTTACAGTCTCAGGTGCTCCGGTCCAACCTGCGAAGGTATAACCTTCCTTAGCCGGGGCATCGGGCTTCGTTACATCAGCCCAGGCAGTTCCTGAATCAACTTCTACATCCGAAATCTTGGTACCATCTTCTGTATTGAAGGTGACGGTATACTTTTGAACTACAACTGGATCACCGTATAGTTTTGTAGTTCCATTTGCAGTCCTGCTCGTCTTCCAACCACTGCTATAGTACATATAATAGTCAGTGCTTGCGTTGGTGCTATAAACTGTGATTTGTTCTCCGTTATAAACCCAGTTTGTATAACTTGATGCTGTTGATGAATTCAACGTCAAAGCTGTTTCATCACTGCCAGATGCTCTACGGACATATACGCCATTATTACTAAGACTTCCGTCCTCACCAACTGTCCAGCGCATATTGGCTTCGGCGTACTCATCATCAAGAAGAGTGACAGTGTTGCCATCTACAGTTGCCGGAACAGCGGCAACTGCACCATTATTGTTGACCAGAGCATAACCATTGGAAACGATGACATAGGATGTTCCTGCTACGGCCGCGTCAACATAATCATAAGTCAAAGTATTGACTTGCTTTACAGTTACCACGCAGGTAGCAGTATAGGTTTCACCCTCGTAAATCATTGAGGCTGTAATCGTTGCTGTACCTGCTGATACACCTGTTACAGTCCCGTTGTTTACGGTAGCAACGCTCGGATTACTGCTGGACCAAGTTACAGTTGCGCCTTCAGCGTTTTTGGGGGTTGCAACCAAAGTGCCAGTTTCACCCAAAGGAACAGTCATTGTCTGCTTGTCAAGGCTAATGCTAGGACCAGCAATGACCTTCTTTTCGATGAATATGCGGAAAGTAGATGCACCGCTTGTACTGCTGCGGTTTGCATTGAACGAGTTTCCATCTCGTGCAACATATCTACTACTCATCTTAAGATATTGACCATCTAATGTTGTAGATGTAGCACTGCTTGAGCTTGTTGTAGTCTTCAGAATGTAGCTGTCATTCCGATCATATCTTAAGTACTGTGAGTTATTAGTAAAGTAATAGTTCGAGCTTGAATTGGTATAGTTCCAAACCACACCAGTGTCCTCATCAGTAAGAGTAATATACGCCGCATCACTTCCGCTCGCCGGAGTAACTGTAAGCTCTTTTGCGACAATGCTCCCGCTGCTGTTGTTGAGAGCATAAACACTGGTATCAGAGTTTGCTGCTGCAACGATATATTTCTTGCCAACCGTTAAGGTATCTGTCTCAACATAGATTGTTTCGGTCGTAATCGGATGAGCAGGATCCTCAATGGTACTGGTTTCACCGGTGGAACGAATCGTGAAGATCGGAACTGACTCTTCATAAGTCATTGATTTGTCAGCATTAGTACTTTTAAGCGTACTTCCATCGATCAACCAGTCTTCAAGAGTTCCCTCAAGTTTCCAAACGTCCTGAACATTGTCAACTTTAAGATCAGCATTGCATCCGGTAGGATTTGATGTTGCAGTATATACGGCATTCAGATAATTGCCTTCTGAATCCTGGATGTAGTATCCACCGGTTGTCTCAGTGATCGTCCAAAGAATTGAAGCTGGAGGATCATTGGCAACTGCTGTTGTGTATTCAACACCATTAAGTCCCTTGTAATGATAGTTTGTGCTATTTACAAGTTCTACATCGTCTGCAGCATGTACATTGCTTAATGCATAGCCATCGATAAGAATGACATATCCTGTCGGAGCCACATATTCCGTAATGGTAACTACACAAGTCGCAGACTTACCACCAGCCGTCGCAGTGATAGTGGTGGTTTGACCAGCGGTAACACCAGTAACCTTACCAGTCTGGTCAACCGTAGCTGCAGTCTGATTGCTGCTTGTCCAGGTAACGTCCTTATTGGTAGCGTTATCCGGCAGTACAGTTGCAGTCAACTGCAGAGTCTTGGTCTCCTGTACTGTGGCAGTAGTCTTGTCGAGCGTTACGCTGGAAACCGGTACAGTATTGACAGTTACAGAACAAGTTGCAGATTTTGTCGGATCAGCAACTGAAGTCGCGGTGATAGTGACTGTTCCTGCTGCAACACCAGTGACTTTACCATCGTTATCAACAGTCGCAATGCTCTCATTTGCGCTGCTCCAAGTAATCGCCTTGTTTGTAGCGTTTTCAGGCAGAACAGTTGCTGTCAGGGTGGTTGTACCACCGACATCAACAGTGGCTGTTGCAGGCAGTGTAATTCCAGTAATTGCAACATTCTGACCGTACAACTTAGTTTCGGCTGTATCAGTGGTGCTGGTCTTCCATCCACTGCTATAGTACATGTAGTAAGTGGTGGATGAATTATTACCACCTAATACTGTGACTTTTGTACCATTATAATTCCAGTTTGTGTACTTAGTAGATGTAGAATCACCCAATGTGAGGGCAAGCTCATTGCTTCCGGACTGTCTGGTTATATAGTAGTTACCATTCTTGAAGTATGGCTCATCATCACTTGTCTTGTCATAAGTCCAGAGCATAGTGGCTTCGGCATACTCATCATCAAGAAGAGTAAC
>JAEEGL011479128.1_pt1 | contig 10340 bp, 10 predicted proteins | sample 9134231 | NCBI WGS metagenome assembly JAEEGL01 (sample SAMN16246548, study PRJNA631951) | gut metagenome | biome: gut microbiome; feature: rumen; material: fiber-attached | host: Bos | place: Iran: Karaj | collected 2018-10
CGAATTACCATCTATTTCAAATCCAGAAGAAGAGTATATGGACTTTAGAGTTGATCAAATGCTTTTTTATAATCAAGATTATAGTAAAAGAATGGGTGAGTTAAAAAATTTAAGTAATAAAAAGTTTATAATAGTTGAACAAGAAAAATTAGATGATGCAAATTGTTATTCAATGAGTAATGGTTTTAAGTTGTATGATAATGGTATTATTAAAGCTTATAATGTAAGTTATAAGCCATCAGAAGGAAATTTAGATATTGAATTTTATTCATAAGAATATTAATTAGTTTTATAAATGAATTAAATTAAATTCGATAGTTTAACTGTTATTTTTGAATATAATTTTAAAAAAATCAAATTCTTTAAAATAATTATTGACAATGATAGAAAAAAGAAATAAAATATCCTTAAACTGATGATAAGGAAGTTAGTCTTTTAGCGCAGTTATAGAGAGTAATGAATGGTGGAAGCATTACATAAGCGGAAAAGAAAGTGGGCCTTTGAGGGCGTGGTGAATAAAGTAGCCTTAGCCGGGAGCTCCCGTTATAGAGCTAGAATGTGATTGCATTCAATTGAGGTGGGTAAATTATTACCAATTAAGGTGGTACCGCAGGTGTAGATTTTTAAGCGCTTGTCCTTTAGATTAGGACTTGGCGCTTTTTTGTTTTTAAGGAGGGATTTGAAATGGTAGAATTAAAAGAATTAGAACAATATAAGGATTATGATATTGTTCCTATTAAGGATGAAATTTATTCTGATTTTACAACACCTTTAAATGTGTTAAGAAATATAAAGGAAAATCATAATAAATTTTATTTGTTAGAATCTGTTGAACAAAATAGAAGTGGTCGTTATTCATATTTGGGATACAATCCTATTCATTCTATTTCTTGTAAGGATAATATAGTTAATTTAGATGGAAAAGAATTTGAATCTCTTGATCCTTTCTTAGAAATAAAAAAGCTTCTTGATAATTATAAAGCACCTAAAATGAAAAACATGCCTCCTTTTTCAGGTGGTATTATAGGGTACGCATCTTATGATTCTTATAAATATTTTGAAAAATCTTTAAAGCTAAATGCTAAAGACATAGCTAAATTTAATGATTATGAATTTTTACTTTTTGATAAGGTAATTTGTTTTGATTCTTTCAATCAAAAAATATATATTATTGTAAATATTAAAACTGATAATTTAAAAGCTAATTATGATAAAGCTTTAAAGGAAATAGAAGAAATTAAATTATTAATTAAAAAGACTCCTAATTTAGAAGAAAAGAAAAATGTAATAATTAAAAATCCTGAATCTTTAGATTCATATGAGGAATATGAAAAGAAAATTAATATAGTAAAAAAGCATATTTATGATGGTGATATATTCCAATGTGTATTTTCAAGAAGATTTGAAGGAAAGATGAAGGGTACTTTATTTAATGCATATAGAGCATTAAGAACAATCAATCCTTCACCTTATATGTATTATTATAAAAATAATGATCTTGAAATTGCTGGTTGTTCCCCTGAAACATTAGTTTCAAAAGATGGAGATGAAATAACTACTTTCCCTATTGCTGGAACTAGAAGAAGAGGAAAGACTTTAGAAGAAGATTTAAAGCTTGAAATGGATTTAAGGTATGATGAAAAGGAATTAGCTGAGCATAATATGCTTGTTGATTTAGGAAGAAATGATATCGGTAGAGTTTCAAAATTTGGAACTGTTAAGGTTGTTGAATATCAAAATATTTTAAGATATTCACATGTTATGCATATTGCATCAACTGTAAAAGGAAAGGTTAAAGATGGATTAAAAAGCTTAGATGTCTTAAATTCAATTTTACCAGCTGGTACCTTATCTGGTGCTCCTAAAAAAAGAGCTATTGAAATTATAGATTCTTTAGAAAAAACTAAAAGAGGAATCTATGGTGGTGGTTTAGGATATATCGATTTTACTGATAATATGAATATGTGTATTGTAATTAGAACAATTATTAAAAAAGGTGATGACATATTCTTACAAGCTGGTGGTGGCATTGTTATGGATTCAGATTTACATTCTGAATTCTTAGAAACAGAAAATAAAGCAATGGCAACTTTTAAGGCAATGGAGGAAATTTAATTATGATTTTATTAATAGATAATTATGATTCATTTTCTTATAATCTATATCAATATATAGGGACAATTAATCCCGATATAAAGGTTATTAAAAATGATGAATTAACAGTAGATGAAATAAAAAAATTAAATCCAAGCCATATTGTTATATCACCTGGTCCTGGAAGACCAAGTGATGCTGGTATTATAGAAGAATTAGTTAAAAATATAAATGATATACCAATTTTAGGAGTATGTCTTGGTCATCAAGCTATATGTGAAGCTTATGGCTTGAAAATAACTAATGCTAAAAAAATATATCATGGTAAAAAAGACAAAATATATTTAAATAATAATATTGATATATTTAAAGGAATAGATAAGGAAATATTTGTTGCAAGATATCATTCTTTAGTTGCTGTTGGAGAAAATAATGATTTAGAAATTATTGCTAAATCAAAGGATGATGAAATAATGGCAATAAAGCATAAAAAATATCCTATTTATGGACTACAGTTTCATCCTGAAAGTATTTTAACAAAGGATGGATTTAAAATATTAAAGAATTTTTTTGAAAGGTAAATATTAAAAATGAAGGAATTATTATTAAAATTAACTGAAGGTAAAAATTTAACACAAGATGAAGCATTTAATGCTATATTAACTATTATGAAAAATGAATCAGATCCTGCAATGACTGGTGCTTTCTTAACAGCCTTATCTATTAAAGGTGAAACTCCAGATGAAATAGTTGGAGCTGCTAAAGCGATGATGGAGGTTGCTGAAATCATTGAACCAGGCTATGATGTTTTAGATATAGTAGGTACAGGTGGAGATAGATCTTTTTCATTTAATATTTCATCTGTTTCATCAATTGTAATTGCAGCTTGTGGTATTAAGGTTGCAAAGCATGGTAATAGATCAGTTTCATCTAAATGTGGTTCTGGTGATTTATTTGAAGCTTTAGGTGTAAAATTTGATTTTGCATCTAAGCATGCAAAAGAGGTTTTAGATAAGGCAGGAATTGTTTTCCTATTTGCTCCTGTATATCATCAAGCAATGAGATTTGTTGGCCCTATTAGAAGAGCTTTAGGTATTAAAACAATTTATAACATTATGGGACCATTAATTAATCCTATGAATGCTAAATATATGCTTTTAGGTGTTTATAAAAAAGAATTAGTAAGACCTGTATGCGAGGTATTAAAGAAAAAAGGATTAACAAGTGCGATGGTAGTATATGGTGCTGATGGTGTTGATGAGGTTTCTGTTGCGGCACCAACTTATGTTGCTGAATTTGTAAATGGTGGAGAAATTAAAGAATATTTATTTGATCCAAAGGATTATGGCTTTGAATATTCATTACATGAAGATTTAATTGGTGGTACACCTGATGTAAATAAAGAAATTGCTTTAGATATTTTAAATGGTAAAACTGGTCCTAAGCGTGATGTTGTTATTTTGAATTCAGCATGTGCTATTCATGTATTTAAGGGTATTTCTTTTGAAAAGGCAATTAATGAAGCAAAGGATGCCATTGATTCTAAAAAGGCTTTAAAGACATTAGAAAAATTTGTTGAGGTTACAAATGATATTAGATGAAATAGTTGAAAGAAGAAAGCTTGATTATAAAATTAAAGAAGAAAAATTTCCTCTTTCGCTAGTTAAAGAAAAAATAGGAATAATAAAAAAAGAGCATAAATTATATAACTTATGTAAGAAAAAGGATTTTATTATATTTTCTGAATGTAAAAAAGCAAGTCCTTCAAAAGGAATAATAAGTGTTGATTATCCTTATTTAGATATAGCTAAAGCTTATAATAAGGCTGGAACTGATGTTATAAGCTGTTTAACTGAACCTAATTATTTTTTAGGAACAGATGAACAATTTATTAATATTAGAAATAATGTTAATTCATTAATGCTTAGAAAAGATTTTATATTTTCTGAATATCAGGTATATGAATCTAAATTAATGGGTGCTGATGTTATTTTATTAATATGTGCTATTTTAAATGAGGATGAATTAAAAAATTTATTACATCTAACTGAATCATTAGGAATGTGTGCTTTAGTAGAAACTCATGATGAAGAAGAAATTTTAAAGGCAATTAGAGTTGGGGCAAAGGTAATAGGTGTTAATAATAGAAACTTAAAGGATTTTTCAGTTCAATTTGAAAATGCATTAAATTTAAGAAAAAAATATCCTAATATTTATATGATTAGTGAATCTGGTGTTAAAACACCTAAGGATGTTAATTTATTAAAGAATCGGGGATTAAATGGTGTTTTAGTTGGAGAGGCTTTAATGAAAAGTAATAATCCTTATTTAGAATTATTAGAATATAGAAAAGCATCTATTATTCCAAAGATTAAATTTTGCGGAATGAGAAGAAAAGAAGATATTGAATATGCAAATGCTTTAAAGCCTGATTTTATTGGGTTTGTATTTGCTGAATGCTCAAAAAGAAAATTAACCTTAAATCAAGCTTTAAGATTAAAAAGAAATTTAAATGAAAAAATAATAACTATAGGTGTTTTTTTAAATCAACCAATTAAAATGATTGTTGAAGCTTGCAAAAAAGGAATTATAGATATAGTTCAGCTTCATGGAAGTGAAGATGATAATTATATTAAAGAATTAAAGGCTCAAATTGATAATGAAATTATTTCAGTTTATAGGGCATCAAAATATGCTGAATATGTAATGTATGATTCTAAAGAACCTGGAAAAGGAAATAAAACTCATTATTTTAATAGAGCAAAAAATAAACCAGTATTTTTGGCTGGTGGAATTGATTTAGATACAATAGGTGATATAAAGCTTTTAGAACCATATGCCATTGATATGTCAACATCAATCGAAACAGATGGTTTTAAGGATTTTAATAAAATGCAAAAAATTATTAAGAAGGTAAGATATTATGAGTAGTACAAAATTTGGAGAATTTGGTGGACAATATATTCCAGAAACTTTAATGAATGCGGTAATTGAGCTTGATAAGGCTTATACTAAATATAAAAATGATCCAGAATTTATAAAAGATTTTAATAAATTATTAACTGAATATGCCAACCGTCCTTCAAGATTATATTATGCAGAAAAGCTAACTAAAAGATTAGGTGGAGCAAAAATATATTTAAAAAGAGAAGATTTAAACCATACTGGAAGTCATAAAATTAATAATGTTCTTGGACAATTATTATTAGCTAAAAGAATGGGTAAAAAAAGAGTAATAGCTGAAACTGGTGCTGGTCAGCATGGTGTTGCAACAGCAACAGGAGCTGCCTTATTAGGATTAGAATGTGAAATATTTATGGGTGAAGAAGACACTAAGCGCCAAGCCTTAAATGTTTTTAGAATGGAATTATTAGGTGCTAAGGTTCATAAAGTTACATCAGGAACTAAAGTATTAAAGGATGCTGTAAATGAAGCTATGAAGGAATGGAGTAAAAGAATGGATGATACACTATATGTATTAGGTTCTGTAATGGGACCACATCCATTTCCTACAATGGTTAGAGATTTCCAATCTGTAATTTCAAAGGAAATTAAAGAACAAATATTAGAAGCTGAAGGGAAGCTTCCTGATATGGTAATTGCCTGTGTTGGTGGTGGATCTAATGCAATGGGTGCTTTTTATAATTTTATAGATGATAAAGAAGTAGCCTTAGTAGGATGTGAGGCTGCAGGAAAAGGTATAAATACCGATAAGCATGCAGCAACAATCGCTAAAGGTAAAATGGGAATTTTCCATGGTATGAAATCTTTATTCTGTCAAAATGAATATGGTCAAATCGATGAGGTTTATTCAATTTCTGCCGGTCTAGATTATCCAGGAATTGGTCCTGAACATGCTTATCTAAATTCAATTGGAAGAGCTAAATATGTACCTATTACAGATGATGAGGCTGTAAATGCATTTTTAGTTTTATCACAAGAAGAAGGAATTATTCCTGCAATAGAATCAAGTCATGCTTTAGCATATTGCTTGAAGGTAGCACCAACTATGAAAAAAAATCAAATTATAGTAGTTAATTTATCTGGTCGTGGTGATAAGGATTGTGCATCAATTGCTCGTTATTTAGGAAAGGGTGATATTAATGAATAGATTTGATGAAATTTTTAAGAAAAAAGCATTTATTTCCTTTATAACTTGTGGAGATCCTGATTTAGATTCAACTATTGTATTTGTTGATAAAATGATAGAAGCTGGAGTTTCTTTAATTGAATTAGGTATTCCTTTTTCAGATCCTATAGCTGAAGGAGAGGTTATAAGTGAGGCAGATATTAGAGCTTTAAAAAGTAAAACAACAACTGATAAAATATTTGATGCAGTTAAAAAAATTAGATTAAAGCATCCTTCATTTCCTTTAATATTTATGACTTATGCAAATCCTGTATATTCATATGGTTATGATAAATTCTTTAAAAAATGCCAAGAATTAAATATGCTAGGTGCAATTATTCCAGATTTGCCTTATGAAGAACATGATGAGGCAGCAACAGTTGCTAAAAAATATGATCAAACAATTATTTCAATGATTGCTCCTACATCAGAAGATAGAATTGAAAAAATAGCAAAACAAGCAGAAGGATTCATTTATTTAGTATCAAGCTTAGGCGTTACAGGTATGAGAGATACATTCTCATCTAATCTAGATGAAATAGTTAAGAAAATAAAAGAATTCACAAAAACACCTGTTGCGATAGGCTTTGGTATTAAAACAGAAGAACAAGCATATAATATGGCTAAGCTATCTGATGGTACTATTGTAGGATCTGCAATTGTATCTATAATTGCTAAATATGGTCGTGAAGCTGCACCATATATTTATGAATATTCTAAAAAAATGGTTGATGCTTGTTCTAAAGCAAACTAATTTGTAAACATAATTTTATATATATGTGGTATAAAATATAATAAAATTGACACAAAAATTATATTATTGTATTATAAAAATATACATATCGGCAAAATATAGGAAACTATATGACGCAAAGCTAAAGGGCCTTTTAAATGGCAGCCAGTTGCACTATTTTTAAGTCCTTTTAAGCATGAAAGGACTTTTATTTATGAAAGATATAACTAATCTTCAAGAAATTAAATGGTTAAAGGATGATGACCCAGATTATATTATTGATCCTTTAACTGAAATCATTAACAGAAATTATATTTTAAAAATTGGTAATGGACTAGTAGAGGATAAAATTCCTTTTTCATTAATTATTTTAGATTTAGATAATTTTAAACAAATTAATGATTCATATGGTCATATGTCAGGTGATTTTATTTTAAAATCTGTAGGTGAAGAACTTGTAAAAAGTTATGCTGGTGAAATTTACATAGGTAGATTTGGTGGAGATGAAATGCTTCTTTTATTACCAAATGTTACTGAATATGATGACGTTCATACATTCTTAGAAGGCTTATATGAAAAAAATAAAATATTTAGAAGATATTATAATGATGGTCAAAGAGACATCTATTTAACAGCAACATCAGGTTGTGCATCATTCCCAAATGATGCTAAAAGCTTTGATGAATTATTCCAAAAGGCTGATAAAGCCTTATATAGAGGAAAAACAAAAGGTAGAAACTGTTATATTATTTATGTTGAATCTAAGCATAAAGATATTGTAGTTAGAGAAAAGGCTGAAGGATCTTTAATTGAACATTTTAAATCTGCTATAAGATTATTTGATATTTATAAAGGCGATAGAGTTATTAAAAATACAATGGATTTCTTATATTCAGAGCTACATTGTTCTGGAGTGTATTTTTTAAATGCTGATAATAAAATATTATCTAATAAGGATAATCATTTTAAGGCAACTGCTTATTCCTTTAAGCCACATTTAGAAATGTTATTGGGTGATGATAAGGTATTTTATGCATCTCCTTTAACAAAATATAAGCTTGAAGATAAAGAATTGAGTGATTTTGTAAATCAAAGAAATATTCAATCTATCTTAATTGTTAAATTAGAAACATTTAATAAGTATATTGGATATATAATGATTTATGAAAAAGAAATAACTAGAGTATGGCAAGAACAAGAGGTAGCTTTAGTTATGTATGTTGCTTCTTTATTAGAATTACAGATTACTCATTTAACAAAATAAGATAGAAGAACACCATTTTGGTGTTCTTTTTTGGTTTTTATAAGTCTTTAATTTTTGGCTTAATTATGATATACTAACTTTTGAGAAAAGAAGAATTGAATAATTCTTCCATTTGGGAAATTGAGGATAAGCAAAATGAAAATGAAATATGAACATTCGTGTGGAGCGATTCTTTTTACTAAGGAAAATGGTCAAAGAGAATATGCTTTAGTTATGGAAGTAACAGGGTCATATGGCTTTCCTAAGGGTCATCAGGAAGGTAATGAAACTGATTATGAAACTGCCACAAGAGAAATTAGGGAAGAAACAGGAATAACTAATATCAGATTTATTCCTAATTTAAAAAGAACTATAAGATATAAGGTTGGAGATTTTATTGAAAAGGAAGTAGTTTATTTCGTTGCTTATTATGAAAATCAAGATTTTGATATTCAAATAAAAAATGAAATATTATCTGTAAAAAAATATCCAATTGATATAGCTTTAAATTTATTAAAATTCCAAGAATTAAAAAATATATTAATAGAAACAGATTTTATGCTAGATAATTTAGGTGAATAATATGAAAATTGATTTACATAATCACACATTTTATTCTGATGGTAAGTATAGTCCTGAAGAATTAGTTTTAAGAGCTAAAAGAAATGGTGTTGATGTTTTTGCTTTAACAGATCATGATTCTGTTTTTGGCTGTGATGAAATTGAAAAAATTGGAGAAAAATATGGAATTAAGGTAATAAAGGGAATGGAATTATCTACTTATCATAAGGGAGAATCTATTCATATTGTTGCTTTATTTAAAAAGAATATTGTACCAAATGAGTTAATGGAATTTTCTAAAAAACATTTAGAGGCAAGACAAATTAGAGCTGTTAAGATGATGGAAAATATTAAAAATATCTATGGCCTAAAAATGGATATTGATGAATTGATTAAAACATCAAAGGTTATAACTAGAGCCAATATGCTTCGTCATATTATGAAATATAATAATATGACAAGAACAGAGGCTATTCCTTATATTTCAAAAGAATCAAAAGCTTTTATTCCATCAACAAAAATGAGTGTAGAAGATGGATTAAAGCTTTTAAGAAATTCGAATACAGTAGTTATATTAGCGCATCCTTGCTTATATACTGAATCATTTTTAGATGAAATTTTACCTTTAGGCTTTGATGGAATTGAAGTTAAATATCCAAGCCCTAAAAATGATGAAGCTAAAATGAGAAAATATCAAGAAAAGTATAATTTATTAGTTTCAGCAGGTAGTGATTGCCATGGTGAAGGTGAAGGCGTAGTTGGTGATCATGGTGATATTGGAACTTCTACATTAACTTTAGATGAATTTTTACCAATTAAAAAGTTATTAAATTTATAGGTGGTATTGTGGAAATATTTGAAAGAGAAGAAATTGTTATAGGCACATCAAATTTAGAAAAATTAAAAAAGGCAAGAGTTTGCGTTTTTGGTGTTGGTGGTGTAGGCGGATTCGCCGTTGAAGCACTAGCCAGAGCGGGAATTGGAAATATTGATGTTGTTGATAATGATATAGTAGTTCCTTCAAATTTAAATAGACAAATTATCGCAACTTTAAATACTTTAGGTCAAGCTAAAGTTGATGTTATAGAATCAAGAATTAAATCTATTAATCCTGATTGTATCGTTAATAAATTTAATCTTTTTTATGAGCCTAATATGGATTTTGATTTTAATAAATATGATTATGTTGTTGATTGTATTGATTCATTAAAATCAAAAATTGATATTATTGAAAAATGTAAGAAGAATAATATAAAAATAATATCTTCTATGGGAATGGGAAATAAAATAAATCCATTAGATATAGAAGTTTCAGACATTTATAAAACATCCGTTGATCCTATTTCAAAAATTTTAAGACGTGAATTAAAATTAAGACATATTAATTCTTTAAAGGTTGTTTATTCTAAAGAAGTACCTTTAAAAATGATTGATACTAAAACTACAGGTTCTGTATCTTTTGTTCCTTCAGTTGCTGGATTAGTTATAGCATCAGAGGTTGTTAAAGATATTTGTGGCATAAAGAATAGAAAGGGGGCATAATTTATGGAAATAAAAAAAGCTGAATTTATTATTTCTGC
>JAEEGL011911864.1_pt1 | contig 10340 bp, 10 predicted proteins | sample 9134231 | NCBI WGS metagenome assembly JAEEGL01 (sample SAMN16246548, study PRJNA631951) | gut metagenome | biome: gut microbiome; feature: rumen; material: fiber-attached | host: Bos | place: Iran: Karaj | collected 2018-10
CTCTGGCACAGAAAGAGCGCGAAAGGGAAGAGAGAAGACAGATGCAGCAGCGTCTGCTCGAAGAAGCCCGTGAGCGTGCTGCTGCCGTCAGGGAAGCTGAGAAGCGCGGCATTAAGCCTGATGAGTCTCTTATTGATAAACAGAAGACTGATGACGTGGAGGAAAAGAAAACTGAAGCAGCACCTGAACAGCCTGCTAAAGAAGCAGCTAAGGAAGCTGTTAAAGAGGCTGAGAAACAGCCCGAGAATAAGCCTGAGGATATGCCTGCAGAAGCAGCTCCTGAGGCTAAGAAACCTGAACAGCAGCAGAAGAAAGCACCAGAAGCTCCTGTTAAGAAGACTCCGCTTGCTCCGCAGGAACCTGTAAAGCCTTCTATTGCTACTGCAGAAGAGACTTTAAACACTTTCAGCGAATTTCTTGACGAAGATAAATAATTACTCGATTTTAAGTGTTGACTATTCCTTAAGGTGTGTTAAAATAACTTGCGTTGCGCTAACGCACCTCTAGCTCAGATGGTAGAGCAACTGACTCTTAATCAGTGGGCCCAGGGTTCGAGTCCCTGGAGGTGCACCAACAAGAACCGTGAGCAAGTGCTCACGGTTTTTTCATTTTCTGATCTTTTTTCAGTTCTGGAAATACCCTGTCATATCGACCGTACCGAAGTCTTCCGTAAGAGGAAGCGCTACCTGACGGTTTTCTTTAGCTGCTTTGTAGATACCCATCATGGTATCAACTGATGAATAACCTGCATATGCATCTGCCACTGGCTGCTTATCGTTTACGATAGCGTTGTAAAGGTCGTTATAGATTCCCATATGAGGATTAAGCGCGCATTTATAAGAGAACAATCCGCCTTCTTTGAACTGTCTGCGGATATATTTGCCGTTGAGCTTTTTTACCTTGCCGTTTTCATCTAAAGAGAAGATCTTTATATGGGGCTTGTTGGAATCGATTCCCATGGATATCATTCCTTTTTCGCAGAAGACGGTGAAGTCTGCCATGTGCTTGGAAGGGAATGTGGCGGTAGTACCTTCGACTGAAGCCAGGGAACCGTTCTCGAGCCTCAATATTGCCATTCCGAGATCTTCTGCCTCGATGTTGCGGATCCTTTGAGAGATCATCGCTTCCGCGGATACGGGTTCAGATCCCATGAGCCATACGAGAAGATCTATCGCGTGGATAGTCTGGTTCATAAGAGCTCCGCCGTCGCTTTTCCAGGTTCCGCGCCATGCAGCGCTGCCGTAGTAAGATTCATCGTGTCCCCAACGGACATTTATGTTGCCGTGAGTAACTTTACCGTATACTCCTTTGGCAATATCATCTCTTACAAGACCTACGATAGGGAAGTAGCGGTAGATATGTCCCATAGCGATCTTGCAGCCGGTCTTTCTGGCAAGTTCATAGATATCGCGAGCTTCAAAAGCAGACATCGTCATAGGCTTCTCAAGCAGAAGATTGCTTCCGTTCTGCATTGCGTATGAAGCTATCTGATAGTGAAGACCTGAAGGTACGGTGACCGAAGTGATATCGGGCTTTATCTTGTCTATTGCCTCGTGGTAATCGGAATATACCGGAGTATCAGAAAACCCTTTAACGGATGCCAAAAGACGCTTGGCTGATTCTTCATTCGTATCTACTACAGCTGCAAGCTTAAGGCCTTTAAGCTTTGAGATAGCCTTGAGATGCTTTACCGCAACACGGCCGCATCCGATTATTATTACTGATAAGGGCTTTACGGTATCAGCCATTTTGTCCTCCGGATTTATCATTCGTCTGCAATAGTTTAGCACTTTGACACCCATTTGGGGTATTCTTAATTATATATAGAGATGAGCGGGGTAAAGACAATGAATATATTGGATATTATTCTCGAGAAAAGATACGGCAGGGAGCTTACCGACGAGCAGATCGCTTTTTTCGTTAAAGGGGTAACAGACGGCTCGATCCCTGATTATCAGATATCACCGCTCCTGATGGCGATCGTCCTTAACGGCATGTCCGAGCGTGAGATGACGACGCTTACTCTCGAAATGGCCAGATCAGGCGAGATCAATGACCTTTCGTATCTTGAAGGAATTCCGGTAGACAAGCACAGTACAGGCGGAGTAGGAGACAAGATCACGCCTTTGCTGCTGCCGCTTATGGCAACCTACGGTATCCAGAGCGTAAAGCTCAGCGGAAGAGGCCTCGGCTATACAGGCGGAACGGTAGATAAGTTCGAGTCGATAGAAGGTTTTAACTGCCAGGTAGCAAAAAAGGATTTCCCGGAGCTCATCAAGAAGACCGGAATGGTCATATCGGGACAGACGCCCGATCTTGCTCCTGCCGATAAGATCCTTTATTCATTAAGAGACGTTACGGGAACTGTCGACTCGATCCCGCTTATCGCTTCGAGCATTATGAGCAAGAAGATAGCAGGCGGTGCAAAGGCTCTGGTATTGGATGTCACATGCGGTTTCGGCGCGTTTATGAAAGAAGAGAGCCGCGCAAGAGAGCTTTCCGCAGCCATGATAAGGATCGGTGAGGGCGCAGGCATCAAGACGCGCGCGGTAATAACCGATATGGACCAGCCTGTTGGCAACAGAGTAGGCAATACTCTTGAGATGCAGGAAGTCTATGACACTCTCTGCGGCAAGGGACAAAAAGATGTAGAGGCTGTCGTTACAGAACTTGCATTTCAACTTGTCAGACTTGCCGGCAAAGGCATGGATCTTGATGACAACGAACTCCGGACGGATCTTCTTAACAGGCTTACCGACGGCAGGGCATTGGAAGAATACAGAAAGCTCATCAGATCCCAGGGCGGAGTCATTGATGAGGAGGGGTCACCCGTATATGTTGATTATCCTTTTGATACGATGCATGTTAATGCGGCTGAAGACGGATATATCACCAATGTCCGCGCTAATCTTATAGGCCGCGCGTCATGTACTCTGGGAGCGGGAAGATTCGAGAAGCGTGACAAGATCGATTTCGGCGCAGGCATAATACTGTGCGCCAAAAAAGGAGACAAGGTTAAGAAGGGTGATACACTCTGCGCACTTTGCAAAGGCGAGAAATCTGACCTTCCGGATGATCGTCTTTATGCGGCTTATGATCTTGCCGAGGCAGCCTTTGAGATAGGACCTAATCCTCCCAAAGACCGTGATCCCGTAATTGCGGTATTGCCTAAAAAGCCTTTTGGTGTAAAATAAGAACAAATGTTTTTGTAAGGAGTAATCAATGCCGGAGAAGAAGACCATAAGATATATCGGAATTGACCCCGGATATGCGATTACAGGCTACGGCATTATCGATAAGTGCGGCAATAAGTTCACCGTTGTTGATTACGGAGTTATTGAGACTAAGCCTAAGACGGACTTTCCCGTAAGGCTTCTTGCAATAAGTGAGAAGATAAAGTTCCTGCTTGAGCAGTTTAAGCCTGATTATCTGTCGATTGAAGAGCTTTTCATGGGTAAGAACCATACAACGGTCATAGGTACCGCGCAGGCCAGGGGAGCAGTCCTCGTTGAAGCTGCCAGGGCCGGTATCGATGTATATGAATTTACTCCCGGTCAGGTCAAGCTTGCGATCACAGGCTACGGTGTGGCTGAAAAGAAGCAGGTTCAGCTTATGACCAAATCTATATTGGGACTTAAGGAGATCCCCAAGCCTGACGATGCTGCTGACGCTCTTGCGCTGGCGATATGCCTTGCCAATACAGGGACCGGATTTGCCGAGAAAGCCGTATCGGGATATCAGTACGGCCGTTACGGTTATACAAAGCGTAACGAATTCGGTTGATCGGCGATTATATGAGATAATATCTTCCGGAGGAAGGATCAATGTACGCATATATCAGAGGAAAGATAATTTCCAGAAACGATTCCCAGCTCGTTATCGAGAATAACGGGATCGGATATCTTATAAACTGCCCGTTCGCGATCTCTGCTGAACTCGGCCATAACGGCGAAGAAGCAACTGTTTATGTATATCAGAGCGTCCGTGAGGACGATATCTCGCTTTACGGTTTTGCTTCTTCAGAACAGAAGGAGATATTCCTTAAGCTCATAACGGTTTCGGGGATAGGCCCCAAGGTTGCTCATAATATCTGTTCGTCGCTGACGCCTGAGCAGATCGCGCTTGCTGTCATGGGCAATAACGTATCGATCCTTTCGAGCGTTAAGGGACTCGGCAAGAAGACCGCTGAGAAGATAATCATCGAACTTAGGGATAAGCTCAAGGGTCAGACAAAGACGGGCAGCGCAGGATCGGCTTCTGTTATTACAGCTGCCGCTTCAGCAGGCAGCAGTGCTTCAGCTATGGGTTCTATAGCAGATGACGCTATCGGAGCGCTTATGGTTCTTGATTACAGGGAGCAGGATGCCGCCGAAGCCGTTGCTGCGGCCTATGAGGAAGGCATCACACTTGAAGTCCTTATTAAGAAAGCCCTTAAGATAGCTTCAGGGAGTAAGTTCTCATGATGGATAATTACGGATACGGTGCAGAGGAAGACCGCATTATAGGAAGGGTCCAGCAGCCCTCTGACATGGATGAGAGAACCTTAAGGCCGTTGAAGCTTGAGGATTATTCAGGTCAGGAAAAGATCAAGCAGAATCTCAAGATCTTTATCGAAGCTGCCAAAAAGCGCGGAGAATCATTAGACCACGTTCTTTTATATGGTCCTCCGGGTTTGGGAAAGACTACTCTTGCAGGCATCATAGCCAATGAGATGGGTGTCGGTATGCATATCACTACGGGTCCTTCGATCGAGAAGACCGGAGATCTTGCAGCGCTTCTTACCAATCTCGAAGAGAATGAAGTCCTTTTTATCGATGAGATCCACAGGCTTAACAGGAACGTTGAAGAGATACTTTATCCTGCGATGGAAGATTTCAAGCTCGATCTCATGATCGGCAAAGGCCCCGCCGCAAGGTCGATGAGGCTTGATCTGCCGCGTTTCACATTGATCGGCGCTACGACCCGCGCAGGAATGATTTCGTCTCCTTTAAGAGACAGATTCGGCATGATCCACCATCTTGAATTATATGAGACTCCCGAACTCATGCAGATACTTAAGCGTGACGCGGGACTGCTCAATATCAATATAAGCGAGGACGGCTTAAGGAACATTGCGTCCAGATCAAGAGGAACACCTAGAATTGCCATCAGGCTCCTTAAGAGAATGCGTGACTTCGCCATGTATATGGAGAAGGACATAATCGATAAAGAGGTTTCTGATTTCGGCCTCAAGCAGCTCGATATCGATGAGATCGGTCTTGATAACATTGACCGCAAGATGCTCATGACGATCGCCGACGTTTTCGCAGGCGGTCCTGTAGGCCTTGATACGCTTGCAGCGACGACAGGAGAGGACCAGGGCACTATTGAGGATGTCTATGAGCCCTTCCTGCTTCAGAACGGTTTTATCCAGAAGACTTCAAGGGGAAGAATGCTCACCATGAGAGCATTCAATCACTTAGGACTTACGCCTCCGCCTTCTTTTATCGCCGGCGGTAAACCTGCTCCCGGAGCGCAGTTCCAGAACATTTCGATAGAAGACTGGCAGAACAGCAACGGAGATAACTGATGGAAGATTTCCCTGAATCTTTGGTATTGCCGTCTCTGGATCCCGATGAATGCGGAAAGCTCCTGCTTCATTGTTGCTGCGGACCTTGTTCCATGTATCCGCTTAAGCTTTTGATCTCTTCGGGTATTACGCCTGACTGTTATTGGTTTAATCCCAATATTCATCCGCAGTTTGAGTTTGACAGGCGCCTTCAGAATCTGTCGAAGGCATGTGAAGCTTATGAATTGAGGCTTTTTGCCGAGGGTGACGACTGCGAGGAAGACTATTGGCGTGCCAAGGAATATCTGGAAAAGTACGGCTCAAGGTGCGAGATGTGCTATGACAGGAGAATGGAAGCGGCGGCGAAATACTGTGCCGATAACCATTATGATTCATTCTGCACTACGCTTCTTGTAAGTCCTTACCAGCAGCATGACAGGATTGCTGAGATCTCGCGCGAAAAAGCCGAAAAGTACGGCGTTAAGTTCTACTATGTCGATTTCAGGCCGGGATTCCGTTATGGTCAGAGACTTGCAAAAGAGATAGGACTTTACAGGCAGAAATACTGCGGATGCTGTTTCTCGCTGGATGAATCCGAATTCAAGGACAAGATAGTTAAGAGCTTTGAATATTAAGACAGGCGTTCCTTGGGCTCTTCGGAATCGACAAGGACAGAATAGTAGCTCTCGTAGATGACCATGCCGGGCTTAGCTCCCGGTATTTTCTTTACATGGGATACCGGACAGTAATCGACTTCAGCCTTGAGTTTTCCGGCTCTGGAGCCTTCTGCTGCATTGTGTTCTTCAAGGATAATGCTCTTCGAAAAGAATGCTGCCAGGGAAGCAGCTTCAAGGATTGAAGAGTCGGAAGGCATATCCTCGTCAGCGAAAGGCTTTAAGATAACATGCGTTCCGGGCAGACCTTTAACGTGGAACCACCAGTCTGTCTTTCTTGAAGCTACCGTAAACGTGAGCTTGTCGTTTTGTATATTGCTTCTTCCGCAGATTATCTCATGTCCGTCAGATGATTTATAACGGCGGAAGGGAAGAGCTTTCTCAGCCGTTTTGCCGGATTTGGCGTTTTTCTTTGCATTTGCGCGCTTTGCGGCTTCACGGAGAGCTCTTGAAGATGCTTTTCCGGATTTGGCGATACCGACCATCTTATTGGGATCGCCCGCGTTATGCTCTTTGGTAACAGTCCTGGTGTTATGCGAACCGTTGACTTCAGCTTTTATCTCTTCGTTGATGGCATCAAGGTCTTCCTGGGTTATGGCTGCATCGATGGCTGTCTTGACCGATCTCAGATACTCTATGGCGAGATCGTCTTCCTTGATGTATTCTTCAGACATTTCAGCCTTACGCTTTGCTTTGCGGAACTTCTTGTAGTACTCCTGAGCATTTCCCGATGCGTCCAGGGACGGGTCGAGATCGATAGAGATTACAGAAGGCGGATCGGTTGTATAGTCGTCAGTGGTGAGAATTGTATCCTGGGGCTTGATCATGTACTTGTAAGTCAGTATGACATCACCGCAGTGCTTGTATCTGTCGGCTTTTGCGCCTTCGATCCTGTCGGCTTCGTGGACTTCCTTTTTCTTTATGACCTTGGAAAGTGCGCTGTCAATGATCTGCCTTAACCTGTGCCTGCCTGAATCCAGGTCCATTTCGGAGAATTTGGATTCGTAGTAGAGGCTGATGGCATCTGAGATCGATCCCATTTCCTTGCCGGCTTTGTATCCCGAAAGCTCCATCGGAGCAAATTCGGCAGGGTTATTGCATTCGTCAAAATAGACACGGGCTATATAACTTCCTGTGGTTATCTCAGTGAGAAAGCTTTCAAGCCTAGAGCTTAATCTGTTTTTTGCTTCATCATCCAAGAGCTGAAGCGTTTTCCGCTCGTCAACATCAGACTGAAGGCATAACTGCCTTGAAAGAACGGGTGACATGCCTTTTATCGAGTTTATCAGTGCCTTTCCGATAGGACGGGATCTTTCCTCATCAATAACAGGGAACATGCCGTTTCTTATCTTTTCAAGAGCTTCGTCAGCAGAAAGCTTATTCTGGGCGGGCGGATAGCTGTAAACTCTCGCAGGCATTACTTCTCTTAACTTGGATACGTCAAAATCAACATGAATTGACGAATCAAGGATCTTTCCGCTGCCGTTTACGAGGATTATGTTTGAGAAACGCCCCATAAGCTCAACTATAAGCCTGTAATCCTTTACGTCTCTTAATTCGTCAGTGTTGGTGCATGAGATCTCGATAACGCGCTCGTAACCGGGGTTGGATATGGAAGATATCCTGGCGCCTGCGATGTATTTGCGCAGGAGCATGCAAAAAGAGGGCGGAAGGGCAGGATTGTCCTTTACGTCCTCTGTGATCATGACTCTGGGAAGACTGGGATCTGCACAGATAAGGAGTTTTCTGATACCGTTGTTTGTCCTTATGTGAAGAACGACAGAATGTCTGTCGGGCATGAAGATCTTGTCGATCCTGGAACCGGCCAGGGATCTGTTAAGATCGTCTGCTAAAAGCTGGCAGGTAATTCCATCAAGAGGCAAGGCTTTATACCTCGGGATCGACAGAATCGTCAGAAGTCTTGGACTTTGAGAATACGAGCTTAAGTATCCATACGACAACAGCCACAAGGAGCTCTATACCGAGGATCTTGAAGAAACCGCTGAAATCATTCCAGGATAAAAGAAGATCGATACCGACAATGACCAGAATAGCCGCGATAAAGATGAGCGGCATAGCCATCTTGCCCATTAATGAGCTGGATAAGAACTTCTCAAGCAGGCTCTTTTCCTGAACAGGCATTGAACGGGAAGACCTGCTCCTTGAAGAAGCAGGCTTTCTTCCGCTTGATGTTGATCTTCTTGTTGTCTGAGATTTCCTTTGACCTGTAGCCATCTTGGATTAACCGATGTTTTCCTTTTCCTTGAGGAGCTTCTTGATCTTCTCGGTAGGATTGATGAGGTTGGACAAAGAAGCATCGTGGTTAATTGCATCGATAAGGAGTGCAACGAACTTGCAGAGGTTAACGTCTGCGAACCAGGGAGCCTGAAGGAGCTCAGGACGTCTGTAGATGAGGTTTGTTGCGAATACTTTTGTGATAATGCCGTCCTCATATGCCTTGTTGAACTTGTCGATGCCTTCTGTGAAAAGACCGAAAGTAACAGCGCAGAGAACCCTGTTAGCGCCTCTGTCCTTCATGGCACATGCGATGTCGAGGATAGAGTCACCGGATGAGATCATGTCGTCGATGATGAGGATATCCTTGCCTTCAACGGAATCGCCGAGGAACTCGTGAGCTACGATAGGGTTACGTCCGTTTACAACGGTTGTGTAATCTCTTCTCTTATAGAATGTTCCGAGAGGCACACCGAGGATGGAAGCATAGTACATAGCTCTGGAGATACCGCCTTCATCAGGTGAGATGATCATGAACTTACCGTTGGAGAAGCTTAAGTCAGGGATCTGACGGTACATTTCCTTGATGATCTGATATGTGGTAGGGAGGCTCTCAAAGCCTGCGAGAGGGATGGCGTTGGCAACACGCTCGTCGTGAGCGTCGAAAGTGATGATGTTTGCGACGCCGAGCTCATAAAGCTCTTCGAGAGCGAAAGCACAGTCGAGTGATTCTCTTGCGTTTCTCTTATGCTGACGGCCCTCATAAAGGAAAGGCATGATGACGTTGATACGTCTTGATTTACCGGAGCAGGCGAGGATAACACGCTTGAGGTCCTGATAGTGATCGTCGGGGCTCATTCTGTTGTCCTGTCCGAACATCTTATAAGTGCAGGAACAGTTCATGACATCGCTGATGAGGTAGAGGTCATGGCCTCTGACAGTGTTTTTAACAACAGCCTTGCCTTCGCCGGAAGAGAATCTGGCGTTCTCAAGAGGAATCGTATAGTCTTCTCTGAAGAATCCGGGATAAGTGTTGACGAATTGCTCTTTCTGATACTCCGAACGTCTCTTGTGCAGATAGAAGTTGACCTTTTCGGTAAACTCTTCGCTGCCTCTGAGCGCTAAGAGACCGATAGGACCAACCGGTGCCATCGGGTTGTCACCGTATTGATCGTAACGTGAATAAGCTCTTTCATCAGATGCTGAGGTCATAATGTAGCCTGCCTTTCTTATATTGCTGTTACCTTTAATCGTCTTTGAATTCAAGGAACTCTCCGATCCTCATCTGGCTTGCGAGGTCGGTAAGTCTTGAAGTTGAGTTAATGAGGTCATATATAGATTCATCGAGATTGAGTGCGTCTATGATCCTTGCCACATAGGGAATCATGTTCGCGTCGATGTACCACGGACGTTCAAGAAGTTCGGGAGATCTGTAGATCAGGTTGGTGCAGCATACTGCGGAGATAATGCCTTTCTCGTAAGCATCATCGAATACTTCAAGTCCGTTGGTAAATAAACCATACGGAGCAAGGCAGAAGATGTGATCTGCACCGTATTGCTTGAGCTTGTCTGCAGTCCTGAGCATTGTGTTGCCCGAGTTGATCATATCGTCGATCAAAAGGATATCCTTGCCTTTTACGTCATCACCCAGGAACATGAAGCTCTTGATAGGATGCTCGCCGTTGATCTTCTGGGTGTAATCCCTGTCACGGTAGAAGATGCCCATGGGCAGGTTCAGGTGCGAAGAGTAAAAAATTGCCCTTGAGACACCTGTCTCATCAGGGCAAACAACCATAGTGTGCTGTTTATCAAGCTTGATAAAGTCAAATCTGTTGAGAAGAGAGGATGTGAGCTTAAACTGACATCTCGGATACTCGATGCTC
>JAEEGL012032402.1_pt1 | contig 10340 bp, 7 predicted proteins | sample 9134231 | NCBI WGS metagenome assembly JAEEGL01 (sample SAMN16246548, study PRJNA631951) | gut metagenome | biome: gut microbiome; feature: rumen; material: fiber-attached | host: Bos | place: Iran: Karaj | collected 2018-10
GCAAGGAAGGGTAAATTAGACCCTGTTATCGGCAGAGACGAAGAAGTGAGGAGAATTATTCAGGTTCTTAACAGAAGAACAAAGAATAACCCTGTGCTTATCGGAGAACCGGGGGTTGGTAAGACTGCAATTGTAGAAGGCCTTGCCCGCCGTATTGTTAGCGGTGATGTTCCTGACAGCCTTAAAAACAAGCGTCTCCTTGCCCTTGATCTTGGAAGCCTTGTTGCAGGCGCAAAATTCCGTGGTGAATTTGAAGAGAGACTTAAAGCACTTATAAAAGAAGTTCAGAAGTCAGAAGGTCAGATAATTTTGTTTATTGACGAGCTTCATACTCTTGTTGGAGCAGGGGCCAGCGAAGGAAGTATGGATGCTTCTAATCTGCTTAAGCCTGCCTTAGCCCGAGGAGAGCTCCGTGCAATTGGTGCAACAACACTTGATGAATACCGTAAATATATAGAAAAAGATGCTGCCCTTGAACGAAGATTCCAGCAGGTATACTGTGCAGAGCCAACTGTAGAAGATACAATTGCCATTCTTCGTGGACTTAGGGAAAAGTATGAAATCCATCACGGAGTTCGTATAGAAGATGAATCCCTTGTGGCTGCAGCAACTCTTTCCAACAGATATATCACTTCGCGCTTTTTGCCTGATAAAGCAATTGACCTTGTCGATGAAGCAGCCAGCCGTCTTAAAATGGAAATTGAAAGTCAGCCTGTAGAACTTGATCAGGTAGAAAGAAAGATTCTTCAGCTGCAGATAGAACGACAGTCTCTTTCAAAAGAAGATGACCAGGCAAGTCTTGAACGCCTTGAAAAGCTTGAAAAAGAACTTGCAGAACTTGAACAGAAACAGTCTGCAATGAAGCTTCAATGGCAGAATGAAAAGGACAAAATTGATGCCAGCCGCAAAGCAAAGGAGCAGCTTGAACAGGCCCGCTTTGATCAGGAAAAATACACCCGCGAAGGAAATCTTGAGAAGGCTGCAGAAATAAAATACAGCGTTATTCCCGAACTTGAAAAACAGATTGCCCAAGCTGCTAAAAAAGAACAGGAATCTCAGAATGAAAAAGATTCTCTGCTTAGACAGTCAGTCACCGAAGAAGATATTGCAAAGGTCGTTTCTAGCTGGACAGGCATTCCTGTTGCAAAGATGCTCACCGGCGAAAAACAAAAATATATTGAACTTGAAGATGTCCTTCACAAGCGTGTTGTTGGTCAGGATCAGGCAGTACAGGTTGTCAGTGACGCAATCCGCCGTAACCGCAGCGGCCTGAGTGATCCTAACAGACCTCTTGGAAGCTTTTTGTTCCTTGGTCCTACAGGTGTTGGTAAAACAGAACTTGCCAAAACACTTGCAGATTTTCTCTTTAATGATGAAAAGGCGCTCACAAGAATTGATATGAGCGAGTATATGGAAAAGTTCAGTGTAACACGCCTTATCGGAGCTCCACCGGGATACGTTGGTTATGACGAAGGAGGCCAGCTCACAGAAGCAGTGCGCCGCCGTCCATACAGCGTTATTCTTTTTGACGAAGTAGAAAAAGCTCATCCAGATGTGTTTAATGTACTTCTTCAGGTTCTCGATGACGGTCGACTTACAGACGGTCAGGGTAGGGTAGTAGACTTTAAGAATACAATCATTATCATGACAAGTAATCTTGAAAGCTCTATGCTGCGCCAGACCTTCCGTCCGGAATTTTTGAACCGTATAGACGAAATAGTTACTTTCTGTGAGCTTAGCAAAGAAAACATTAAGGCAATTGTAGGTCTCCAGCTTGAACGTGTTCAAAGCCGCCTTAATGACCGTAAGATTACACTCAAATTTGATGAAGCTGCAATGGATTTCCTCTGCGAAAAAGGCTACGACCCGACAATGGGTGCCCGCCCTGTAAAACGCGCAATCCAGACTTACGTAGAAAATGCGTTGGCAAAATCACTTCTTTCGGGTAATATAGCAGAAGGTGATGAGGTGAACATCACAGCAGGGCAGGACGAACTCATCATTAAAAAGAGGTAAATATGAGTATTAAAGATCAGGCCATTGCCTGGGTAAAGGACTATTTTGAAAAAAACGGTAACAGCGAAACAAAGGCCCTCATTGGAATTTCCGGAGGTAAAGATTCCGCAACAGTTGCCGCTCTTTGTTGTGCTGCTCTTGGAAAAGACCGTGTTATCGGTGTAATGATGCCAAATGGTGTTCAGGCAGATATTGAAGATTCTAAAAAAATCTGTGCTTTTCTTGGCATTAAAAACTATACTGTAAATATTGCAAATGCCTACAAAGGCCTTACAGAAGAAATAAAATCAGTTACAGGCGTTGCAGAAACTCCTGCCCAGTACAATACAAATACACCGGCACGACTCCGCATGGCAACACTTTATTCAATTGCAGCAATCGAAGGAAACTGCCGCATTTCGAATAACGGAAACAAAAGCGAATGTATTGTAGGCTACTTTACTTTGTGGGGTGACGGTTCAGGCGACTTTGCACCTCTTGCAAATCTTTATGTAAGTCAGGTTATACAGCTTGGAAAAGATCTTGGCCTCCCGACAGAGTTTGTAGAAAAAGCTCCTTCAGACGGAATGAGCGGCATGACAGACGAGCAGAAGCTTGGCTTTACTTATAATGACCTTGAAAAAGTTGCAAGTGGAAATGCTGCCGATGTAGATCCTGCCATAGCAGAAAAAATCCAGAAGCAGATGAAGGCAATGGCTTTTAAGAAAGACTTATTGAATTTGCCAAAGTTCATGCCTGTATTATAATTATTTTTTCTTATTTCCACCGCGGAAAAAGTCTGCGATTTTCTGGAAGAGTCTTTTAAAGAAAAGATATATTCTATAGAAGAACCCGGGATTTCGCAGGCGTTCAAGTCTTCTGTAGCCTTCCAGGAGTTCTTCGTCGGTAAACTCCTTGCGCTGGTTATTTTCTTCTATTTCCATTTCGAGCTGTTCAATTTCGGTAAGATTGTCTACGATGTTTGCGTGAATATTAGTCCAGCCAAGTTCCTTTGCTGCTGTAAGACGGCGTTCTCCCGCAATAAGTTCATACTTGCTGTTGATTGTAATAGGATTTAAAAGACCGTATGTGCGGAGACTTGCCTTGAGTTCTTCAAGATTTCCAAGGTCCTTTCTAACGCGTTTCTTGACTTTAATATTTGCAATTGGTATTAACATCGCTTACACATTATTCCATAAGATAATTATAGTCAATATCCGAATCTTCATCATCATCATGTCTGATAATACTTGAAGATTCTTCATAGTCGTAAGGGTTTGTAATTGATTCTTCCTGACTAAAGTCATAACCAGGCTTCTGGAAATCAAGATTAACAGAAAGTGGAGTTGTATCAATTGTTGCTGTAAAGCGCTGACCTGACTGATACATTTCTTTTTCAAGTCGTGAAATTGCAATAATAGAGTTTGTTGAATTTGAGTGAACAGTACAGAATTCTGTAGGAACAGTACCTGAAAGGAACCACTGAGTTGTTTTATGGTCACCGCAGTTATCTGTTAAAAGCTGACCGCTTACAGAACATACTGTTGCTTCAATTACTCCATCAAGAGGCTTGCTCCATTCTTTAGAAGGCAGGTCTTTATGGATTTCGCCCATAAATGCACCCCAGGCATAACCTGCAAGTGTAGAACCTGTAATCTTAAGACCAAGTGACTGTCCCGGTTTATCAAATCCAAACCAGAAGGCCGAAGCATAATATGGTGTAAATCCACATGTCCAGGCATCGGCCCAGTTTTGTGTTGTACCTGTTTTACCTGCTGCAGGCATTCTGTAAGAGCGGCCGTTTGAAGCTTTATATTCAAATTCATCCTTCTGACCGGCAAGAGTACCACCACCGTTTACAGTCTGCTCAAGAAGCTTTGTCATTACAAAAGCAGTCTGTGGCGAAATAACCTGAATCTTATCACCCTTGGCTGCCTGTTCTTTTCGTATATCAAGTTCCGGAGTAAGAATTACGTTTCCGTTTTTATCTTCTACAGTGCGGATTGCCATAGGAGTAACTTCTTTACCACCATTGGCAAAAATTGCATAGGCGCGTGCCATTTCTATAGGTCGTACAGAACATACACCAAGTCCAATAGGGTAGCCGGGAACAAAGGCACGACTAGGAAGTTCATCCTTTGAAATACCAAGTAAAGCAACTGCACGGGTAATAGCCGCATCAAATCCAATACCATCAAGAACCTTAAGAGAAGGAACGTTCATAGAGTGAATGAGCGCATAGTAAAGCGAAACGTTACCCATCCATTCACCACGGAAGTTTTGTGGAATATAAGGTTTTCCGTCTGCTGTATGGAATACAACAGGAGTATCAGAAATCTGTGTAACAGGAGTGAACTTTTGAGAGTCAATTGCAGCAGAGTAGTAGAGAGGTTTAAAGGTAGAACCTGGCTGAACCTTTGCCTGTACGGCGCGGATAAACTGGTTTTCCTGATCAAACTTACTTCCGCCTACAAGTGCGTCAATATAACCTGTCTCTGCTTCAAGACAAATCATTGTACCTTCGATTGTAGTTTTTTCTGATTCCTGTTTTGCAAGAACTGTTGCTTTGTTTACAATTTTAAGTTTAAGTTTATCTACACCGGTCATCATCGAAATTACATCGAGTACCGGATTTACTTTATTAATGTATGTAGAATTAGCAACAAACTGAGCACGCTGGGCACTAACCTTCAATGAAGGAATATCAAAAATAAGGGCCAGCATTTCTGTTAATGGAATGTATGTACTTGAAGAAAGGTCTCCTCTGGAAGAATGTTCCTTCTGGTAACGGTTATTTGCTTCTTCAATATATTTTTCCATTACACTCTGTGCTACCTGCTGATGGCTAAGATTGAGCGTTGTATTTACAGTAAAGCCCGAAGAATAAATATCATCAGAACCATAAATCATGTTTCCAAGTTCACGGCGTACATATTCACTAAACCATGGGGCTTTGTCATCGCGGGTCATGTATGCGCTTGCAGAAGTTCTTGTGTAGTCAAAGGTGTTTCCCCAGTAATCATCAAAAGAATAATCTGCTTCTTCCTGGGTTATGTAATTTGAATTTACCATGGCAGTAAGAACATTTTTCTGCATTTTCATGGCACGCTCAGGATGATCAAAAGGATTATAATAAGCCGGGTTTGAAAGCTGAATTACAAGAATTGCTGCTTCTGCCGGAGTGATTTCCTGAGCACTATGGCCAAAGTAATATTTAGAAGCGGCATTTACACCATAGCAACCGCCGCCAAAGTAGATTTTATTTAAGTAAAGTTCAAGGATTTCGTTTTTAGTATAACGGCGTTCCATCTGGATTGCCCACCACAATTCCTTGACTTTTCTTACTACAGATTTTTCTGTACGGTCGCAGTAGAGTGTTCCCGCAATCTGTTGTGTGAGTGTAGAACCACCACCTAAGGATCTATGTGTAAGAATACCTACGACGCCTCGTAAAATTGCCTTAAGACTGTATCCGTTATGAGAAAAGAAAATTCTGTCTTCACGGGTGATGAGGGCATCAACCATTTGCTGAGGAAGATCATTGTAAGCAATTATTTCGCGTTTTTCATCAGAAGAAAACTCTGTGATGAGTTCGCCATTTATATCAAGCAGTTTTGTCGGCAGAGCATTGCTGAATTCTGTAAAATATTCTGAATTCTTAACATTCTGCGTCTCCGAAAGTACCCAGCCCAGTGCAGCCCCCATACTCCCGGCAAACACAAAAAGCAGGCACAAAAAAACCACCGCAGATTTTTTTACCTTAAACATGCCATATATTATAGTAAAAAAAACAGCTTAATTCAATAAATATGCAATCATATATAAAAAATAGCTACCGGCCGAATTTGGGATTTGCGAAACCGCGCAATAGTATTGCGCTACATGCTACAGTGCCTTGGAACGATAAACGTTGGCCGCCTTGCGGCCGCACTGTAGAATGTTTTCGAAATCCCAAATTCGGCCTCCCGCTATTTTTTTGTAGGCCTATTTTCCCATATATCATAATGACATTTTAAACAAAAAAAAAGGCACGGATAGACCGTGCCATGCCCATTAGGCAATCAGGGACATGGGTGGGAGGGGAAATGTCCCTGATATTTTAAATATCGGGTGTAATAGGCAAAATCTTTAATGCAAAATTTATTTTTTTTACTCAGTTTCAGAGATCTGGAGGTCTACAGTGAGGTTTACCTTGTATGAACGGCCTTTTATTACAGAAATTGAGCGTACAATCTCGTAATCGCCTATTCCGCAGCGGATTTTGTGGTCGCCTTCGGAAATTTCAACTTCTTTGCCAAGATCTTCAAACTTTTCGTCGTCAAGATAGACTGTTGCGCCTTCCGGAGCAGTAATTAATACAGTTGGTTCTATACTTTTAAGAACAATTTCAAGTTCTGTTGTTTTTGCCTGGTCAATGCGTACTTTGCGTACTTCGGTTCTGTAGTTTTCAGAAATTACAGAGACATTGTGAACGCCTGTTCCAAGAACAAAGCCTTTCTGCGCATCCTGTAAAAGATATGAATCGTTATCTACAAAAATCGAAATATTATCTGTCTGTCCGTCTGTTTTAGGTTCAGAATCAGAAAGAGTAGAAAGTTTTACTTTCAAAAGTCCCTTATCACTCAAGATTGGGCGTACTGTTATTGTAATTTTGGCATTCATTACTTCGTCAGGAACACCTTTCATAATCTGCTGAAGACGCAGGAATACAAAGTTTCCGTTTGCCGAAGGAATTGCTTCAATTATTTTTGTGTACTGATTTGTCTTAAACTGTGCGTTTTTTGTAAGAGGAAGCTGTAAAATCCACGAAAGCTTGCCAGGTACTACGCCAAAGAAAATCTTGGTACCAGAATAATCAATCTGCTGTGCTTTTGGGGCAGGGCGGATATCATCATAAATATAGGCACCGCAGCAGTCACGCCAGATTGCCATATCTTCAGGGATATCCATCTTAAATTCTATGCCTTCAAGGAAAAATCGTTCTTCGGGAATATAAACTGCGATTGAATCGTTAAGGCCTGCTTTTTTTGTTGCAGAAAAAGAAGTGTCTTCTGAAAGTTCAATAATATGGCATTGTGCAACACGGAAAGTTTCTGCATAAAGTGATGAAAAGCCTGCATAAGCAAGCAGAATCAAAAGAAAAGAGAAAATTAGTTTTCTTTTTACACCACTAAACATCTGGTTATCCTGTGAGTAAATTATTATTTCTTTTTTAAATCGATTACAGATTGAGGATCTGTTGCAACTCCACCCTGGCGAATTTCAAAATGAAGATGATCGCCTGTTGCCATTCCCGTATGCCCTACATAACCTATTATATCACCTTTTCGTACAAATTGATACTGATTTATGCAAATAGATGATAAATGTGCGTAAACACTAGTCATTTTTCCTGTATCGTGGGTTAAAATAACGTAGTTTCCAAAAGTCGGATCTTTTTCAATGCAATAAGCGGCATGTCCGTCTTTTACTGCATAAACAGGAGTTCCTTCCGGAGCTGCAAGATCTATACCGTTATGGTCTTTCCATTGTCCGTCAACAGGATTCTGTCTCTTTCCAAATTCAGAAGAAACCCAGAAAGTGCCTTTTGCGAGCGGTAGTCCAAGTGCCGAATCAAGAAAGTAAAAACGTTCTGTAGAAGAAAAACGCTTGCCCGGAAAGAAAATATATTCTTCACCATTTATGATAAAATAGTATTCGTTTTCTGTTATTGTCGTGTCGGCATATTTTTCGTGCAAAAGAATTTCAAGGGCATTTGCATCATCGTCGCCATATCGTTTTACAAACAGTCCCGACACTGTTGGCAGGATGATTTTTGTATTTATAAGATTATCTGTAGAATTCTGAATTTTATTTAAGGTAGCAATTGTATCGTACGAAATGTTGCAGCGTGAAGCAATTGAAATAAGCTGTGAATCGCTCCAGTGCAGGTCTGCTTTATCGGCATCTGTAAGCGTGTGCACAAAAAAGATCATGTCTGGCTTTTGATTTCGTTTTATTACTTTATAGTTATCTTCGACAATGCGGTTATATTCATCAAAAATAGGATTATTTCTGGCAGTTCTAAGACGCGATAACTCAGGCAAATCCTCTGTGTTTATAACTATTGGATTATCTTCGGTCTGTGAAAACAGGGCAGGAGAGTTCATTGAAAAAATTGAAATGAAAAATACTGCTGTCAGAATCTTTTTTGGCAGATTCATCATTACTTCCGTTTTTTTGAAATGATTTTACGAACTACAAGAAAAACTAAGAATACAGCACAAAGAATAAGAACTGTTGCTGTATAAATACGCGGTGCGGATGTGGAGAACTTCCATAGAGGGAAAACCAGAACAATGGTTGCAGCAATGCATGCCACAATCAGCAGCAGAATTCGCAGGAATACAATGAATTTGCCTTTTGTCCGCATGGTTTCCCTCAATGTAAGTTAATTATTCTTCGACGATAGCGTCTGCAGGACAGTCAGCAACACATGTACCGCAAGAAATACATTTTTCCTGATCAATTACGCGTGCATCGTCCTTTTCAGCAATTGCTCCAACCGGACAATCTGGTTCGCAGGCGCCACAGTTTACACAAGCGTCAGTGATTTTAAACATAAAAGTGCTCCTAAAAAATAATATATATAGAATAATACATCATAAATATGCATTTTACAAGTGTGGATTGCCACGCCCTTCGCCCTCGCAATGACGGACTTGGCAAATGCAACAACGCATCACGTCATTGCGAGGGCGAAGCCCGTGGCAATCCATTTATTTTGAATACCCGAACGCTAGTATTGTAAATGCTTTATCTTCATTGCCTTCTGCCATCTTAATATCTACTGTATGCATTGCGCTTTCTTTTTCATCAATTATCATAACGACCATACAGTTGTTCCAGCCGCCTTCTTCATGCCCTGCATAAGCTTTGAAAAGCTTGCCGTCTACATAAACTTCTGCGCTGCCAAAAGAATCATTATTTGCATTTTTATAAATCATAATGAGTGATTTGCAGTTGAGTGTCATAGAGAATGGTTCGTTTGTTGCATTTGCGGTCCCTGAGCCTGTCGAAGGGTGCATCCAGTTATCCGGAAAGCATTTGCCGCCATGTGAATATCCCTGAATTGCATCGTCTTTCTGCGCAAAGGCACCGGCTTTAATAGAAACATTCTTGTCCTGTGTATTTGAATAAACTGTTTCAAAAGTTTTGAATGGATTTTCGTTTTTATAACCCGAAGGAATTGAATATTCCGGATCTTCTGCCGCACTGTCAATGTTTTCAATAAGATTCATAAGGCATTTTGCCATGTAGGTGTGGCCTGCGCTCGTAGGATGAACATAATCAGAATAATAAGTTTTAGAATCTTTTTCCTGATTTACTCCGGAGTTTAAAAGGCCTTCGCTTATGCTCACCTGCGGAAGATTATAAAAATCTGCAACTGGCGAAATCTGTGCCTGCTGGTTTGTATAAGTTGCTGCGGCATAAAGCATGATTACCGCAGTATTGTTTTTAAGGGCATCGCGTACAAGATATTCCATTGCGCGTGTATTTGAACATTCAAGCCAGTCATTTACTGCAAATTCAATTATAAGAAGATCAGGTGTACGTCCTGCAGTGTTTACAACATCCTTTTGATAACGGATAAGCCCCATAGGAGAAGGAGTGCCGCCAATTCCTGCAGGTACAAATTTTACCTTGCTTTTGTCTGCTGCATATTTATTGATAAATAAGTCTTTGAACTGGTAGGCATAGCCTTGTGTATAACTTGCAGGGCCTGCACCTTCTGTAACAGAGCCTCCGATTGCTGCAATTATTACGTCTTCTCCTGCGCGCATTTTTGCAAGAACTTTTTTTACAAGATGATTGTTCCCTGTAGTAACAAAACTCTTTTTGATTATTTCTTCATATTTTGAATCTGAAATACCAAGACCATTTGTCGAAGGTTCTGCCGGTGATGATTGCTGCTGTGTTTTATTGTCCTGATTTTGTTTATATCTTTCTGCAAGAGACATATTATTCAGGTTTTGTTCTTCCACTTTTTTCTCCTTTTTGCAGCTGGTGATAAGCAGCAGTGCCGCCAATATAAAAAGTAATTTCTTGTGCATAAAATGGAGTATAGTGATTTTTTGAAGAAAAAAAAAGGCCGGGTCTTGCCCGGCTCGTAATGTGCTTTCAGTAAACTAAGTACTGGCACTATATTTTGTTCCAGCTCTAAGCGGCTGGTGGTCTTTCTGGTACTACATATTCTTTGAGCGTTGACCACGCTCTATCAAATTTCCGGACTCCTCATATTTGCCTCCTACCAAGTAACCGGTGTACGTCCTCATCTCGTTCCTGATTACAATTTCATAATACCA
>JAEEGL012217337.1_pt1 | contig 10340 bp, 5 predicted proteins | sample 9134231 | NCBI WGS metagenome assembly JAEEGL01 (sample SAMN16246548, study PRJNA631951) | gut metagenome | biome: gut microbiome; feature: rumen; material: fiber-attached | host: Bos | place: Iran: Karaj | collected 2018-10
AATGTCTTTCGGGCTGCTACCTATGTGCGCTCTGTAGCTGAGCATGATGTTTGTGACCATCATGAACAGCGCCGCGGGAATCCCCTTTCCCGAGACGTCGCCGATCAGGATCGCGAGGTGGTCGTCGTCGATCAGGAAGAAGTTGTAGAAATCTCCTCCGACCGCTTTCGCGGGATCCATAGAGGCATAGACGTCGAAATCCTTCCGCTCCGGGAAGGGCGGGAAGATATTCGGGATGGAGTTTTCCTGGATCTCTTTCGCCAGCGAAAGTTCCGTTCCGATGCGCTCTTTTTCCGCGGTCATAGCGGTCAGGTTTTCTATATAGCGCACCATATCCGTCTCCATCTTATTCATGGCGGCGGAAAGGCTTTCGATCTCCGTGTATCGGCTGACGGCTTTCGGCGTTCCCACCTTGGTATTCTCTCTTGCGAAGCGAGTCGCCTCGGCGGCAACCTTGCGGAGCGGTGTGACGAACTGCCTCCGGAAAAAGAGCGACAGGAAGACGGAAATGCAGACGATCAGAAGCGCGGTCAGAAGCGCGATGTTGATTAGATACGGGCGCAGGGCGTTCCGCAGCTCCCGCATCGGCCGCTGCATGCACAAAAGTCCCGTCACCTCGCCGGCGGAATTCTTCACCGGCACGATCGTCGTGATGTGCTGCGTCTGTCCCTTCGGAACGTTGAGACGGTAGAGCGTCTCGTAGTCCGACGCTTTGTCATACAGCCGCTTATATTTCATCCGGTATTCGTCGTTGGTGGTGTCGCGCTTGTGTCCGAGCTCCCACGGGGTATAATTCGTGTCGGCAACGGTGTTGTTCACCAGATTGAAGACGGAGACAAAGCGTCCGTAGTCGCTGCGATCCACGAGGATCACGTAGACCAGCGAGACGCTCATCTTCTTGCAGTAGCCGTCGAGGTAGGCCTTCGTCCGCTCGTATTCCTCCGGGTATTGCCCCGCGAGATACGCTTCGAGATGATCGCCGTTCACCAGCGTCGTCGCCGTGTCCGCCATATGATAGGTGGAAACGGCGTATTCGTTTTTGAAGGATCCCGTGAAGTTCACGTAGCCGACCGTACCGACGACGAAACCGAACAGGATCAGCATCATCACGATCGCGCCGATCAGGTTGATCGCCATGCTGCTGCGAAGCTTCCCTTTCATCCCGAAGGCCTCCCTTCGTGTGTCAGCGTTGATTATGCGAAGGTCAGAATCTCCGAGAAGCCGGTAACCTCAAAGATTTCCATAACGGCCTCGCTGACGTGGATGATCGTCATCTTCCCCTGCTTATTCATGACCTTCTGCGCAGCGAGCAGCACGCGAAGACCCGCGGAGGAGACGTAGTCCAGCTTCTGGAAGTCCAGCGTCAGCTCCTTCACGCTGTCGAGGACTTCGCGCAGCGCCTGCTCCAGCTCGGGCGCGGTGGAGGTGTCCAGCCGTCCCTCAAGTTCAAAGACTGCCTTTTCGTTTTCCAGAGTTTTTTTGATGTTCAGCATTTTGCATTTCTCCTTTACTTTGCAATTTTTCACCAAATCGTATCATAGCAGATTGCCCGCCAAATGGCAAGTAATCAAACGTATTTCCGCAGTTTTTGTTTTCTTTGCTCTGATCCCCGTTTTTTCGCCTTTATTCGCCCGCCACGTCACGCCCGGTATACGATCTCGCCGTTTTGAACCGTCATGGCGACGCGGACGTCCTTCAGCCGTTCTTCCGGAACGTTCAGATAGTCGTCCTCGAACACGACGACGTCGGCGTTTTTGCCCTCTTTCAGCGTTCCCAGCATATCGTCGCACCACAGAAGATACGCCGCGTCCTTCGTATAGGCCTGCAGCGCGCGGATGCGGTCGACGCTCTCCTCTTTTCCGCCGAAGCTCTGCCCCCGCGCCGTCGTCCGCGTGACCATGGAGTAAATGCCGAGCATCGGGTTGACGTCGCAGACCGGGCAGTCGCAGTTGCAGGCGGCGGGGATCCCGTTTTCCGTCAGCGTCTTCATGGGGAACGCGTGCCTCAGCCACTCCTGACCGATGGCGGTGATGTGCGAATCGCCCAGAGAGTAGATGAACGCGGAGGAGAGCCCCACCGCCAGCTTCAGCTCGCGGATCCGACGGATCTGATCCTCCGAGGGGATCTCCAGATGCTCCACGCGGCAGCGGAGCGCGCTGAAATCCGCGCCGTTGTCTCTCGCGTTTTCGTAGGCTCTCAGCGCCATCTCGATCGCGCGGTCGCCGATGGCGTGGATGGCGGTCTGCACCCCGGCGTTCAGGGCGAGCAGCACGCTCTCGTTGAGCCGCTCCTGATTGTTTTCAAACCGTCCGAAGTTGTCCGGCTCGCCCAGATACGGCACGGAGACCGCCGCGGTCTTTCCGCCCATGGAGCCGTCCAGAAAATACTTGAAGCCCAGAAAGCGCAGCCGTTCGCTTCCGAAGCCCGTCTTCAGACAGAGCGTCTCGGCGGCGTTCGGTCGGCTCACGGAAAAGGCCTTCGTGTTGGCGGAATAGTAGACGCCGATCCGCAGCTTCAGCCGTTTCTCCCGCTCCAGCTTCTGCAGCACGCTCAGCAGATCCGGCTTGACGGACATATCCGCCGAGGTCGTGACGCCGTTTTGAAAGTAGATCTCCTGTACCTTCAAAAAGCCCTCTTCCAGCCGCTCCGCCGACACGGCGGGGATGGGCAGCTGGCTTCTTACGTTGGAGGAAAACTGTCCGTTCAGACGGCCGTTTTCATCCCGGAAGCCGGTGCAGGCGGGGTTTGCCGCCAAAAACGCCTCGTCGATCCCGCCGATCCGCATCGCCATGGAATTCATTGCGCAGATATGCCCGCAGATCCGGGAGATCACCAGCGGATGCTCCGGCGCGGCTTTGTCCAGAAGCTCGCTTGTCACGGGGATCGGTCCCTCGCGGAACTTCGTCTCGTCATAGCCGGAGGCGACGATCCACTCGCCCTTCGGCGTCTGCGCGGCTCTCTCCCGGATACAGGCAAGCAGGGCTTCCGCGGATTGCGTATGCTTACCGCGGCAGTTCAGCTGCGCCATCACCTTCGCGTAATCGGACGGGTGCGTGTGGCACTCCGTAAACGCGGGCGCGGCGACGCGCCCTTCCAGATCGATCACTTCCGTATTTTCGTCTGTATACGCTTTCGCCCCGTCCGCCGTCCCGACGTACAGGAGCTTTCCCGCGCGGATCGCCACGGCCTCCGCCGTGGGACACGCGTCCTCCATTGTCAAAAACCGTCCGTTTGTGAGCAGCAGCTCAGCAGTTTGCTTCATTGGATATTCCTCCCTGTTGCGATCTGTTTCCCGACCGCCTGTTTCCGTTAGTCCGCGTCGTCATGCACGACGGCGACGCCGTCGTACCGTTCCATGTATTTCTCCGCGGCGGATCCGGCAGGCGTGTGCACGTAAACCCCGGAGGGCGCTCTCGATGACCAATCGTCGCCCGCGCCGTAAGGACCCAGGATCCTCTCTCCGAATTTTACTGTCTGATCCGAGATAAAAAAGTCCATGATCTCATCGCAGCCGTAAAACGCCCCGGCTTCGATCTTTTTGACGCTGTTCGGGATCCGCACGGTTTTAAGGAGCGTTTCCTCAAACGCCTTTTCTCCGATCGTTTCAAGACCTTCCGAAAGCTCGAGGATTTCAAGCTCCGATTCGGCGAACGCCCTCTTCCCGATCTTTTTGACGCTGCCCGGGATCCGCAGGGCTTTCACAGTCGATTCCTCAAACGCCCCTTCTTCGATCGCCTCAAGGCCTTCCGGGAATTCGACGGTTTCAAGCCTCCTTTCGGCGAACGTCCTCTTTCCGATCGTTTTGACGCCGTCCGGAATGCGAGGCGAGGCATTTTTGCCGGAATACTCGCACAGAGTCCCGTTCAGTATGATAAAGCCGCCTTTATCCTTCAGGGCGGCGCAATCATAGAAAGCGTCTTCCCCAATGGACGGAATGCGCTTTGGGGCGTCGACCGTTTTGAGTTTTTTACAGGAGAAGAAAGCGCGTTTCCCGATTTTTTTGAGCGTGCCGGGAAGCTTGACCGTTTTCAGTGACGAGCAGCGGTAAAAGGCATCGTCTCCGATTTCCGTGACGCCCTCCGGAACGGTGACGGACGTGATATGCTTTCTCACGTCTATGTTGTCGATCCTCCTCCAGGACGTGGTTGTGAACGCTTCCGCGCCGATTGCCGTTACGGTGTTCTTTCCGATCTTCGCCGGGATCTCGACCTCGGTCGCGCTTCCCTTGTAGCTTGTGATCGCAAGCGTACCGTCGTCCCGCTTCTTATAGCCCCAGATCCTGCTCAGCGCGGAGACGGAGTCCGGGCGCTCGCTGAGCGCGCGCATCGCCTTTTTTTCTTCCTTTTCCAGCTCCGCCGCCGTGTCGACCGTACGGTGCACGTAGTCCATCAGCCACGCCAGCGCCTCGGTCTTTTTGCCCTCGCGGGCAAACGCGATGAGCGCGTCTCTTCTTGCCTTTTGCCGCAGCCAGCCGGCGTCCGCCATTGCGGAAAGCGCGGAAATGCAGTTTCCGGACACGGCGCGCTCGAGCGCTGTTTTCTGATTGAACTTGGAGCAGTCGGCGTTCTTCAGAACAAAGGAGAGCGAGGCGTCGTTCCACTTGCATTCGTCGAGCATCTTCTGACTCACCGCGAGCGTTTTCCCTGCCGCCGCGGCAAGGGCGTGGAGCCTTTCCAGGCTCGGAAGCAGCTGCTCCTGCTTCAGCTGCGTCATAGCCCAGACGTAGGAATTACGGAACAGCGTCGCCTCGTAGGTTGTGATCACGTCCATGTACGGAGCGGGGTCCCCCCAGAAGTGGGAATAGTAGGAAGGCGGCGTCTTCCGCAGGTTTACGCCCATCCCGATCAGCGCGTCAGCAAACGCGAACTCGCCTCTGGTCAGCGCCCAGAACAGCATCTCATCCAACGACACGCCGGGCACTTTCTTCTCCGAAAGGTATTTTACGACTTCGAGCCGCTCGTTCAGCGGAAGCGCGTGCTCCTCAAGCTCCTGCGTAATGCCCGTATAGGGTACGCCGCACATCGGCGAGTACGGGAATTCTTCGCATTCGCCCTTATGAAAACGGTACCTTTCGGGCGCCGCCATCAGGTAGTACTCCGTGCTGTAGGTGCCTCCGGCCGTTTGATAGAACGGCGTGTATTTTCTCTGCATGCTTCCGCTGTGCTCGTATTGGAACGTCGCCCCGCTTTGGATCAGCGCGTCAACAAACGCGACGCCGCGGTATCTGGCCGCCAATCCCAAAGCGCGCGCCGTCATCTCGAAGGGCTTGTAGGTTTGGAGGACCGCCTTCAGATCCTCAAGCGTTCCTTTGAGGACCGCCTCCTCCAGGATCTCCACCTTGATCAGCTCGCTCGGCCTTTTCATTGAGAGATCCGGTTTATAGCCGCCGTCCTTCTGCTTTTTGTTATCTCCCGCCGCCGGCTCGAAATACCGCTCGACCGCGTCCAGCCTCAGCTGCTTTGCTCTCTTGACGAGCGTTCTTTGGTGGGACTGCGCGAATTGTCTGTACGGCTCGGCGTACTCTTCGCCGTATTGTTCGGGGTGCAGACAGTAGCCGAGGCAGAGGCGCACCTGTTCGCGCAGCTCGCTCACAAACGTGACGGGCAGCTTCGGGTAAACAAGCACGTCTTCGTATCCGAAGTTGAATATGCTTTTTCCGATGCTTCCGGAGCCTGCTCCGGGCGAAACCTCGATTTTCGTGAGCCGGGTTCCGTACCATTGGTCTGTCATGAACGCCTCGTCGCCGACGTTTTCGACCGTGGCGGGAATGACGATCTTCCGGAGCGCGGTGCAATCCGCAAAGGCGCGGCGCCCGATCGTTTTCACGCGCGCCGGAACGGTGTATTCCGTCAGCTTCCGTCCGCCGGGAGCAAGGAGCAGCGTGTCGCCCTCCTTGTTGAAAAGGATCCCGTCGATCACGGAAAAGCTTTCGCTCCCGTCTTCAACGGCAACGGTTTTCAGCGCGCGGCAATCTCTCAGCGCGTCCCTTTCGATGGAGCGGAGCGCGGCGGGAAGGGCGATCTGCTTCAGCGCTTTGCATTCGAGGAAGGTCCCGCTGCGCAGCACCGTCACGGAAGCCGGCAGTGCGATCTCCCTCAGCGCCGTGCAGTTTGAAAAGCATTCCGGGCCGATCTCCTCGACGCCCGAAGGAAGCGTGATCTGTTTCAGTTTCACGCAGCCCGCAAAAGCGCAGCTGCCGATCCGCTTCAGTGTTGTCGGAAGGACGACCGTTTCCAGCGTGCCCTCGCCGCAGTGCCACCCGTACTTCCAATTTCCTTCCAGAAATACTCCCGGGGCAACGGTCGTTACTCCCTCGGGGACGACGGCGTTTTTGACGCCTTCCGCGCATTGTAAAAGGACGTCCCCAACGATCATCAGACCGCTTTCGTCGAACAGAGCCGCACATCCGTCAAACGCCTGGGGCTCGATCGTCCCATGCAGCGTTCCGCAGCGCACGATTTGCAGGCGTTTGCAGTTTCCAAAGGCGTGATACCTGATTTTCCCGATCGCATCGGGGAGCGTGATCTCTTTCAGGCTCGTGCAGTCTTCAAAAGCGTACGATCCGATCACGCGCAGGCTCTCCGGCAAGTGGACCTCGGTCAGGCTTTCGCAGCCGTCAAAGGTCTCCCATTGGATCTCCGTGATCCCCTCGGGGATCCGGATCCTCCGAAGCGATTTGCAATTCTGAAAGGCAGACTGTCCGATCGCGCTGACGCCGTCCGGTATCCGGATCTCCGTCAAGGCCTCGCAGCCTTCAAACACCTGGTCGTCCAACTCGGTCAGCGTATCCGGCAGGGACACGTTTTGCAGGCTTTTACAGCCGCGGAACGTGTATTCGAAAAGCTTTGTCACCCCTTCGGGGATCTCGATCCCGGTAAGACGGTTGCAGCCTGTAAAAGCGGAGCCGAGCTTTTGCAGCGTAGACGGCAGCCGAATCGACTCGATCGCGCTCTTTTCAAACACGTGGTGGGTGATCTCCGTGATCCCCTCCGGCACAACGATTGCGCGTTTCGTGCCGAACCAGCCATGAAGGACGCTGCCGACGATGACAAAGCCGTCTTTGTCCGCCAGCGCTTTGCAGCCGAAGAAGGCGCACTCCCCGATCGTTTCGACGGAGTCGGGGATCGAGATCTCCGCGAGGCGGGAACAATCCCGGAACGCAGAGCTGCCGATCTCCCGAACGCGCTCCGGAATGGCGACGGCTTTCAGGAGCCCGCATCCGCGGAACGCGGATTCTCCGATGCGTTCCAGGCTGTCCGGAAGTGAGACGCTGTGCAGCTTATTCTCATAGAACAGATTCTCGGCAAGCTCCTTGACGCCCTCCGCGACGGTCACGTGCTCTCTGTCGCCGTAGTACGCGCAGGCAACGCCGTCATAAAGGAAAAAGCCGTTTGCGTCGGCAAGTCCGGGACAGTTTTCGAACACACCGCTGCCGAGCTTTACGCCGTGCGGCAGTCTGACGCTTTTCAGCTTCCGGTTATTCGCGAACGCTTTGTCGCCGATCTCCCTCACGGAGTCGGGAACGACGACGCTCTCGAGGTCGTATTGCTTTTCCCAGTGCCACTCGCCTGATTGAAAGACATAGGCGTTGACGGTTTTCACGCCGTCCGGGATCGTCAGGGCGGTCGCCGTGCCGGAGTAGGCGAAGAGCACGCCGCAGAAGATCGAAAAGCCCTGCTCGTCCGTAAGTTTGGAATGCACCGGCGTGCCTACAAACGGGTCGCAGTCCAGGATCAGATCCTCGGCTTCGCACGTCACGGAGTTCAGGCTGCCGCAGTCTTCAAATGCGTGGTATCCCAGGTAACGCAGCGTTTTGGGAAGATGCGCCGCCTTGAGCGCTCTGCATTCCTCAAAGCAGCCATATTCGATCGTCTCCAGCGCGGGGGAAAAGGCGACCTTTTTCAGATTTCCGCATTTTTTGAAGGCGTAGCTCTCTATAGACGTTACGGTGTCCGGCATGATCACCTCGGTGATCGTCTCGTTTTCTTCAAACGCTTTTTCCGCGATCCGGGTCACCCCTTCGGGGATCACGACGACCTCGTCCGATCCGTCGTATTGTTCCAGAACGCCGTCTTTGATTATGAACATCCGATTTTCCTCCAATCTGTCGGCTTTTTCAGCCCTTCCGTACGGGCTTCCCGTCTTGATTTGCGGCCTTTCAGTCCCGCGGTTCACGTCGGATAAATGAATTGATGGTCGGCAATCAGACGGTGATCCGAAAACAGGCGTCCGGCAGGCGCGCCGAAGTAGTCGTAGCGGACGTATCCGTCGTCCGAGTCGTCCCATGTCACGTCGATATAATACCAGTTTCCGCCGAGCTGTGCGCAGTTCCACGCGTGATAGGTGTCGGGCGCGTCGGCGTCCGTCTTTCCGACCACGTAGATGCACGGGATCCCCAGGCGGTGGAGGATCAGGCTGTAGGCGTACGCGTACCCGGCGCAGACGCAGCGCCCTTCCACAAGGCAGCCGTACGCGGTGCCGATCGTGTCGTATCGCGCGTCGTGATAGGTTTTGTTTCTCTCCTCAAGCTCCGCATAGGAGTACGCGACGTTTGTGATCAGATAGTCGTGGACGTACTGCGCTTTTTCCGAGTCGCTGCCGTACCGGTTCGCGGCGGCGACGATTGCGTCCACCCGGTCGCGGAGCTGCTGTATGTACTGTTCCTTCGCGCCGGAATAGGTCCAGAAATCATAGAAGTCCAGATTGACGTGCCAGTCGTTGCTGAAAACGTTCCGCTGATAGGTGTAAGCGCCGCTCAGCCAGAAAAGCTCCGGATGGTCGTACGTCAGGGAAGTTACGGCGCGGCCCATATTTTCATCCGAAAATGCGCTTCCCGTCTGCACGTCGCAGCTGTCCTGCAGGCTGCAGACGGCGGTATAGAGAGCGCTGTAGACCGTCTGCTCATCCGCGTTGAGCTGGCTGCCGTAGTAACCGAACACGGCGGGATCCGCCGCGTAGCCGCCGGTGAAATCCGGGGCAGTACCGTCGAAAGCGTTGCTGTCCGACGAGCCGAATCCGCGTGAATCATAGTCCGTGCGCCCGTAGGCGGAGTCGTCGAATACCTGAAAATCCGCGGTGAACTCCTCGCCGATGCGCTGCACGCCGTTAAGAAACCCGATCGGGTTTTGGCGGAATTTTAAACACGTGCCGACCGCGAATATGATCAGCAGCACCTTACCGAACGACATGCGCCGTCCGCCTCTTCTGTTTCTTCTGCTCATTCCGGCTCGTCACCTCCCGACAGTTCCCCGTGCTTCACCGACAGAACGCGATGCGCCGCCGCGGAGATCGGCTCGTCGCGCTTGGAGATCCTGCGGACAAACAGGAAGCAGATCACAAGCAGAATCAGCGAGGCGATCGCGGCGAGAAAGCGAAGGGTCGGGGCGACGTAGAGCTCGGAAAGCTCATAAAGACCGTGCAGCAGAGCCGGCGCGAGAAGAACCGGAAGATAAAGACGGACGCGGCCGGCAACGCGGCGTTTTTCGACCGTTCCCATCCGCAGCAGTTCCTTCTCTTTTTCACCGGCGAGCGCATAGACCCGGGAACGGGAGTAAAACACGCCGGAGACGACGCCGTACAGGAAGCAGGACGGCGCGATCGCGGCGGCGCGCAGCAGCAGCACGTCCCAGCCGTCCGTCAGCGCATAGCCCACGCTCTTCGCCGCCGCGAAGCCGAGCGCGACGAAAACGGAGTACACGATCCCGTCAAAGCAGTAGTTGAATTCCGGTTCCTTCCGCGTCAGAAAATGCAGCACGACCAGCCGGACGGTCTCTTCGAGCAGCGCGATCGCAAGGAAGGCGCTCAGAATGTGATGGCAAAGCTCGGCGCCGGCGTTGGCGAAGGTCGTAACGCCCAAAATGTTTACCGTTCGGTACTGTGAGAACGCGCGGTCGATCAGATCGCAGAGAAAAGGCTCGGCAAACCGGCAGGGAACGTAAGCCGCCGCCCCGGCCGCAAAAAGCAGCGCCAGCACGCGGAACGGCTCTTTCTCAACGGCGTCCTTCCGGTACACGTACCAGCACAGAAGGAACGACGGCAGGATCGACAGAAAAAACGACGCTGCAGTCAGCAGAAGCTTCATGGAATCAACCTCCGTTTTTTACCGGATTTCGGTCTTCCGCACGGCGGCGGTTACAGGGCGTAATAGTAATCCCGGATCTTCGCCGCCATCATCTTCCGGCGCATCTGCAAAAACGCCGGGTAGTCTTCGGAAGTCATGTTTACAATGTCGCGCGGAATGCAGTTCGCGTCGAGGTTTTTCCAAAACGCGTCCGCGTCCGTGATCGTTCCGATCCTCGCTTCGCCCGTTTCGCACTGGGCGAGCGCCGCGGAAAAATAGT
>JAEEGL012356643.1_pt1 | contig 10340 bp, 7 predicted proteins | sample 9134231 | NCBI WGS metagenome assembly JAEEGL01 (sample SAMN16246548, study PRJNA631951) | gut metagenome | biome: gut microbiome; feature: rumen; material: fiber-attached | host: Bos | place: Iran: Karaj | collected 2018-10
GAAAGCGATGAGAGAGAGATCTCCTCGTATCCGGTGTTTTCGGCGCATTCTCTTGCCTGCTCGCAGAGAACGTCGGGGGGCTTTTCCCTGACCGGACGCATGATCATTCCCGCCTGACAGAAACGGCATCCTCTGCTACATCCGCGGAAAACCTCGAGAGTTATCCTGTTGTGCACCGCTTCGATAAGGGGAAGCGTCGGATCTGTCGGATAATATGCTTCGTCAAGGTTTTCAACGATCCTCTTCTTTACTCTCCTCGGCACAGCCCCGTCCTTTGGAGTATACGCCTTTACGGTTCCGTCCTCATTATACGATACGTCGTATAATGAAGGGACGTAGAAGCCCTCGAGCTCTGTGGCTACGCGGTAAAGGAAAGACTCTTTCGTATAAGTACCGTCGGTCTTCATTGCGTCGTAAAGACGCGAGATCTCCGGAAGCGCCTCTTCACCCTCTCCGATCGAGAAGATGTCGATGAAATCTGCGAGCGGCTCGGGATTGAAAGTGCAGTGCCCTCCGGCGATCACGACGGGACACGAGTCGTCCCTTTCGGAAGACAGAAGAGGGATCTTCGCGAGGGAGAGCATATTGAGAACGTTGGAATACGAGAGTTCGTAAGAAAGTGAGAACGCCACGAAATCAAACGTTCCGACGTCGTCTCCGCTCTCGAGCGCAAAAAGAGGGATGTTTCTCTTGCGCATCTCTTCTTCCATATCGATCCACGGAGCGAATACTCTCTCGCACCAGACGCCGTCCATGCGGTTCAGCACGCCCGCAAGGATCTTTACCCCGAGGTTCGACATTCCGATCTCGTAAGTATCCGGAAAACAGAACGCCCACCTTTGTTTGACGGTCGACTTGTCCTTTATTACGCTCCCGGTCTCGCCGCCGGTATATCTGCCTGGCAGACGTACTTTTGTGATAAAACTTTTTATATCTTCGCGCATTACAGCAGAACGGGCGGAAACTGTCGCTCCCGCCCACACCTTTCAGATTTGATTATTTTAACATAGCCTTTGTCACGATCCACATCGGCACCATCCAGAACAGCTGCATCAGAACGGAGATCAGCGATCTGACAGAAGAGAATCCGCCGGAAAGAAGTATCACCGCGAGGATCACGATGCTGATTATCGCCTGGATCAGCGCGATAAACGAATTCGTTCTTCTCGCATCGAGAACTTTGTCGCAGAATGTGACCGTTTCAAGCAGTCCCTTGGACGATCCCCTTGCGACGACGCCGCTGTCAGAATTCTCGGCGACGTTGGCGACCTCCTCAAGGCTGGAATAACGGATGACTCTCATGGGGTACTTGTCGATCTTGACTTTGGACTTGATCATCTGCTCGTCGATATTCGGGTCAAGGGTCTTGACGCAGACCGACATTCCGCTTCCCGCGAGCTGTTTGACGATATATTCAAAGTCGCTGTCGAGCAGATAGAGGATGTTCATCTTAGCGACGATCTTGCCTTTGAAAATCATATACATGACGCATATGTCTTCTTCATAATCGTCCTCGGCTCTGATCTCCTCGGGAATGTCTATGCCGAGCTCCCGAAGGTCGGGCGCTCTGCCGAACATGATGGATTTTCCGTCAACTTCGGTCTGTATGTATCCGTCGCCGATGCCGGTGAGAAGTACGTCGTCCGAATAGCCCGTTTCAACAGTAGCGATCTCAAAGACGTCGGAAAGAGGTCCGCCCGTTTTTGTAAATACGCTTGCGGCGTAATACAGAACTCTGTCGAAACGGTAATTGTTATATACCTTAATATTCTGAACTTTCACGCCTACGGACGGGAACACGAGTTTGTCGTCGAATGAAATGACGGACGCTCCGGAATACTCTTCGAGAGAATTCTCGCCGATTATCGTGCTGTTCTCATCGTAGGAGATCGAGTTCGCTTTAAAGAAAGGATACGCGTGGGAGAACATGAGCGACATGGGAACCGCCGTAACGAACGCGGCAAAGCCGTTCATGATCGCGGACGGGACCGACTTCTTGACCATCGCGGAATAGATCGCGAAGAGGACCGCGAGAACGAACGTGAGCCCCAGACACATCAGGACAGCCGTGCTGCTTGCGGGGTTGGTGCTCTCGGTACGGTAGAAATAGCCGTCAACGAAGGAAACCTTTTCTATCTTGAGGATATCTCCTATGTCTTCCTCGTCATCCGCAAATGCAGCGGCTTCCATGACCGCGTCTTCGGAAGAAAGTCTGCGAAGCGCAAATTTCGGTTTCTTTGAGGATACTACGTTGAAGCTGAATACCTCGCGCTTGACCGTCATATACGAATAAACGGCGGTAAGGAACGCGCAGAACGCGACCGGGAAATTGAAGAGCACGGGCTCTGTCGGCGGCGCAGCGGTTTTTGCGGCGATTATCGAATAGATCACGGAAAGTACGGCAGCCACCGAAAGGATGCTCTCGGGAGACGGCTTTCCGCGGAAGAGTCTGCCGAAACCGTTCAGGACGTTGTCATAGACTGCGGCAACGGCAAACAGCATGATCTGAAGGTCGATCATTATGTAAACCACGGGATATACCGCAGGATCGAGGAACGATGCGAGCTGATATCCGAGAAGCGGAAGGTTCTCGTAAACGAGAAGGATAAACGCAAGGATCGCTGTTACGGCGATCTTGATCTTTGACGAGAAGTAAGCCTTCTTGTACTGCTCCGTTATCTCCCTCGTCTGAGAAGCGTCCCTGTATTCATTCTGAACCGACTTTCTCTCTATCTCTTCACGGCGTTCGACTTCTTCTTCATAGTGCTTTTTGAGCCTTGACGCCTTTTTTGCGCCGACGTGCTTGCCGAGCTCATCCTCGAGCCCGAAAGCAACTATAAAGTCCATATCCGCGTCGTCCGTATCCGCTGAAAGCTCGTCTATCGTACTGCTGACGAAGTTCTCGGACGTCTCGCCGTCTCCGTCGTCAGCTTCCGCGTCGTATGCGCCTACCGGTTCTTCGGATATTTCCGGCAACTCCTCTTCCGCCGCCTGAGTTTCTTCAGCTACGGCATTTTGAGTTCCGGTCACGTCGTATCCGCTGAGATCTTCAATATCTTCAAAGCCCTCGATGCCGCCGAACTGAGCGTCGTCCGACGCCATGAGCTCGGCAATGATATCCTCGTCAAGAACGAGCTCGTCGTCGTCAAGGCTGAGAACCGCGTCCGCGGCGGAGATGCCGGACTCGGACGATGCTTCCCAGTCAAGTGCGGCGCCGTTCTCTTCAGCGTCGTTCTCGACTGTACCGGAAAACTCTTTATATGCGTCATAATAGCCCTGATCCGCGTCCTCCGTGACGAATTCTTCGTCGTCGGACTGCTCGTCGGAGATCACGAAATCTTCATCGGAATAATCATGATCCGACCCGTCGCCGTTCATATACAGTTCGCCGTCATCCGCTTCACCGGTCTCTTCGTCGTCCGGAAATACGATCCCGTGGATCCCGGTATCTTCTTTGACATCCGGCACATCCGCATCTGCCTCAGACTGTTCATCCGGAAGATATTTGTCAAGAAGAGCCTGAATATCAAGTTCGCCTTCAAGATCTTCGTGTCTTTTGGATTCCATCTCGATTTTTCCTTTCACAGCGCCGCGCAGGGCGCTGTTTTGTGAATTTGGTGCGTTTATTGCCGTCCTGCGGCAAAGTCGCAAATATCAGGTGCGCTGCATCCGCGCCGCATGGCAAAGAATAACGGATGCCGCGGTGGAAACGTTCAGTGAATTGACGTGCCCGTACATGGGAATGGACACAAGAACGTCCGAACGCTCTTTGACCAGTCTTCCGACGCCGAAGCCTTCGCTTCCGAAAACTATCGCCGCGGGAACGTTGAAATCGACTTCGTAATAAGGCGTTCCGCCGGCTTCGGCGGCAAACACCCACAAGCCTTCGTCTTTTAACTTTAAGATCGTATCCGCAAGATTCGCAACTTTTGCGACAGCCATATGCTCTATTGCGCCAGCGGACGCTTTCGCGACGATCGGCGTCAAACCGACAGCCCGTCTTTTCGGAATGATTATCCCGTGCGCTCCGGCACATTCGGCGCATCTTATCATCGCGCCGAGATTCTGCGGATCTTCGATGCCGTCCGCTATGACGATGAGAGGTTTTTCCCCTCTCTCTTTCGCTATCTTAAGTATCCCTTCGACGTCCGTGTACTGCTTTTCGGCTGCGAGCGCTACCACGCCCTGGTGGTGTACTCCCCCTGCCATCTGCGTCAGCTTCTCCTGCGAGACCTCGACGATCGGAATACTGCGGTTCACCGCTTCGGCAACTATGACGACTATCGAGCCCTCTCTGCTGCCGTTCTTTACATAGATCTTATCTACGCTCCTGCCGCTTCTGAGCAGCTCGCGCACCGCGTTGCGTCCGGCGACGGCTCCGGGGATCCCCTCGCTCTCGCCGTCCGGTCTGCGCCGCATTTTCGATCCTCCGCGCGGCGCGGCGGTTGCCTCCTCTTCGTAATCCGTGTCGGAGTACTCGTAATCGTCGTACTCGTCCGTTCCGCTGTCGAAGGGAATATACTCTCTGTTTGCGCGTGTTTTTATGATACCCTCGTCCTCTTCGGATTCCATAACTATATGAGGACGTTCATCTTTTTTCGCGGCGCCGCCTTTCGAAGGCTTTCCGCCTTTTTTCTTTTTGCCGCGCGCAAAATCATCCGTTTTGAACGGCTTTCCGGAAACAGAGCCTTTTCCGCGGTCCTTCGCTTCTGCTTTCTTCCTGTCCTCAGACTCAAAGCTGTCGACAAGATCGAAAGATCCGGAATACACGTTCTTTGAAGGACGCTCCGTCCTGACAGACCGCGCGGCGCTTTCCCTGCCGTAAGGTTTATCCTTACGGGGACCGTTTTTCTTTGCGAAGGGCTTTTTATCCTTCGTAGGTTGTTTCATTCGCGATGTCCTTTACTGTATCGATTACCCATTTTATACTTATATTTTATATATTATAACACAATATCTTGAAAATGTATATACTATTTTATAAATTTTCTCATAAAAAGTTTGGAAACGGGAAACGTAAAATGACAGCGTCGAAACAAGATACGCGGTGCCCGAACGGGCACCGCGTATCTTGAAGGGGTATGTTATCATACCCCTTGATTCATGCAGACATATTCAGATCTATCTGTAAGAGCTAATTACTCCTGCGCGTTTTTCATCGCTGCAAAGCATTCGCTGCAGTATACAGGTCTGTCATTGCTGGGCTGGAAAGGAACCGTAGCCTCTTTGCCGCACTGTGCACAAACAGTTGTGAACATCTCTCTCTGCGCACGGCTTGCCATTTTGCGGGCGTCGCGGCATTCCTTGCATCTCTGGGGCTCGTTCTGGAAGCCTTTCTCTGCGTAGAATTCCTGCTCGCCTGCTGTGAATACGAACTCTTTTCCGCACTCCTTGCATGTCAATGTCTTGTCCTGAAACATTCTTGTACCTCGCTTAAAGTATGTTAAAAAATATTACCCTAGACGGATTCAAACCGCCACCTTTGAAATCAACGCTCTTTCATTAAGCTATACGGGCATATATCAACGCTTGCGCGCTTCTTATCATTCAGGCTTTATGAGCCGTTTAACTTTCGCTCTGCACCGGAACAGCGCGTTGCTGACCGATTTGGCGTCCTTTCCGACTTCCTTTGCTATTTCGGACACGGACTCCCCTTCGACGTATTTAATAAAAATGGTATATTCGTAAGGCGAAAGTATCGTTTTGGCTGCGTTGAGAGTCGATTCCCCGTTTTCTTTACTGATCCCGGAAAAGAGCCCTGTCGGCTTTTGCTCCTTACCAAGCGTATTTCTGACTTTGCGTTCGCGCTTCGCGGCGCTTCTCGCTTTTCTTAAAAAAGAAATAGCGCAGTTGTTGAGACATCTCTTCGCGTATTTTCCGAAGGTGACCTGATCCTGTTCAGTATCGTACGTCTTCGCGGCCCTGAACAGAACATACGTAAGTTCCTGGCAAAGATCCGCATAGATCTCTCCGAGCCCTTCTCCGCGAGCCGTGACGGCGAAGGAAGAGGCGACAGACTTCAAAAGCGGATCATATTTCACGGTCAAAGATTCAAAAGCGACCTCGTTCCCTTTTTTGATCTCGGAAAGCAGAGTGTTCACTTCATCCTTGTCCATAAGCCACCCGTGAATAAAAACCGTTGATCCGATAATAACATCAGATTTATTTCAGTATAACATATTTCACAAAAAAGTCAATATATTTTTAAAAATAATTTAAAAATAATGGGTTTCTCTTCCAATTAATTAATCTGCGACAGTATAATCATACATTAATTCACTGTTTACTGCTCAAACAGATAATTGACGTCTCCGCTCATCAGTGCTACTATCCCCCTGAAGATGACCTCGGGGCGGTCCTCGAAATTGCTCATCATCCGCTCGAGCTGATACTTGCTGTCCGCCCGCAGTTTGAGATCTATCGCGACGCCGTCCTTGTCGGTAACGGAGCAATGGACGAGAAATCCGTCTTTGTCCGGCTCATAACTCTTTTCGATCTTCGCGCCTCTCTTTTTGAGAGAAAGATGTCTGAGCGCGCTTCTGTAACTGCGTTCTCTGACCGATACCATAATGCTGTCCCCGAGCCCCACCGCGACGCGGTGTCCGGTCTCGCTGACCTCATACAGTTTTCTCGGCTTAACGGTATCCTCGTCGTCCGCTCCGAGTGCGGCGTCGTCCTCGGCATTTCCGAAAGGCGCGACGTTCGGATCGTCCTCCTGCCCCTTTTCCTCGGGACCGTCGCCGTCCGGATATATCTCTTTGATATGTCCCGCCTCGACGAGGGCAAAAAAGCATTCGGCAAAATCAAAAAAGTTGACTACCCCGTCCTGCATCATAATTGCTCCGATGCTGGGATAATCGAGCGGATAACCGATCTTGTCGAGTAAATACAGTATGAATATCTTGATCTCGTTCGGATCTGTTAAAAGAGATTTCATCATTCGTTCCTTCCGGATTTATTGTGCGGGATCTGTTGAAAAACAGCGGTGCGGCTTTTTTAAAGCCGCACCGGTCTGATATGGTCGTTTAAATCGATTTCGGAAAAATCAGTCTTTGTCGGGCGTGCTTATGACGGATCCTTCATCCTGCTTGTATGACATGTAATCGTCCATCTTCATGTCGTTGAATCTGCGTCCGTAGAACGTAGATCCGAGATGACTGAGGATGTCTGAGAACATGAACGAATCCTGCATGAAATAGATCGGCATTACGACCGCGTCGTCGATCAGCTTCTGTTCTGCTTCATGAAGGATCGACGTTCTTTCCGCGATATCCGCAGTTTCGAAATACTTGTCGAACAGAGCGTTATACTCTTCGTCGTCGTATCCCGTCACATGTCCGTGGATCTCTTCGGATTCAATATCGACCCCGTAGCCGGAATAAGCCTTCGCGAACGGAGCAAACGCTGAGAACGCGTCGGATGAGAGCAGGGTGAGGTCGACTGCGATCACGTCGAAGTTTCCGTTTATGTAGTCGTTATAATAATTGTCTATGATTATCGTGCTGTCGTTGGGATCGACGGAATATCTGAGCTTTTTGACTGTAACGTCGAATCCGAGCTCTTCCCATACTCCCTTGACGTAATCCGCAACCGCCGCGTCCGCTTCGTCGTTTCGGATCGAGATCGTAAGCTCTCCTCCGGAAACGCCCGCGGATCTGAGCAGGCTCTTCGCGCCGGCAACATCGGCTTCCGCGCTGATAAGGTCGCCGCCTACGTCTCTGAAATACGTATCCGCGGTCGCATCCATGATCACGGGAGGAATTATTCCCGTCGCCGCCTTCGCGTACGTTACGATCTTGACGACTTCATTTCTGTCGATCGCCATGGAAAGCGCGCGTCTGACTTCAGGCTTCGAGAGGATCTCGTTCTTCTCGTTGAAAACGTAAGTGTGAGTAGCGGGATAATCGTACGCGTTCGCGTATTCTTCGTATTCCGTTCTCTTGTCGAGAGGTATCTCGCCGAGGTAGTGTATCCTTCCGCTGAGGAAAGACTCGAGCTGATCGGCAAGGCCGTTCTTGTCGTAGTGAGTTATTATTCTGTAAGGGATAACGTACTCGTCGAGAGCTCCGTCCTCTTCTGTGTCGCGGTAGTAGTACGCACTTCTTTCAAGTCTGATGACGTCGCCGTTTGCAAGCTTCTTCACGTCGAACGGACCGTTCGTGATGAGAGAAGACGCTTTCTTAGCCCAGTTCGCGTTCGCCGCGACTATATCCTCGCGGATAGGAACGAGAGCGAGGCTCGCTGTCTTTCTGAAAAAGCTGTCGAGATCGATCTTCTGTTCAAACTCGACCTCAAGAACGTACGTCTCGATAGCCGCAACTCCGAGGTCGTCAATAGACGCGTCTCCGAGCTTGACGTCGTACGCATTTTTAATGTCGTAAAGAAGAGAGGACGCTTCGCATTTGAACTCGGGGTCGAGTATCCTCTTCCACGCATATACTATATCGTTCGCCTGAACGGGACGGGAATCGCTCCATCTCGTTTCGTTCAGTTCTATCTGTATCTTAAAGGCTTCCTCGTCGTCCTGGGTTATCGCATAGTCATCCATCAGCGCATATTCCCAGTTTCCGTCCTCGTCAAGTCTGGTGAGCCCTTCGAATACGAGTGATAAGAATTTGCTCGTTGAAGCGTCGTTGAATCCGTGCGCGGGATCGAAATCGTAGATCTCGTTTGTCAGATAGACGTCAATGACCGCCCCTTTATCGTCGTCGACGAGAGTCGAGCACGCGGAAAAAGAGGTAACGATCATTATAAGGCACAGAACAAGAGCCGAAATTCTTTTCATGATAGGGGTACTCCTCCTTGTATATCAAAAGACAACTACAACTTAGCACTATCTATATTCTGTTATATTATAACACCATACAAAGAATAAATCAAGATGATTTTATCTATTTTAAACTTTTTACAATTTGTTCAGCGCTTACTAAAAAGCGGCGGCATATTTCACCTGATGCGGGTCCATAATAAAGAAAAAACGGAGGGGAAAATGAAGGACTCCGATATTGAAAAATATATAACGACCGATCTCGTTTGCGAGACGGGGAGAACGGATCCGTCCGAATACCGCTTCGCCGAATACAAAAGGAGATGCGCCGGCAGTACGACGGTCGAAACGCTTGCGGTCGAAGGGGAGGACGCGGAGCGCGAGAGCGGAAGACCTTGCGGCCATTACGTCACGATATCCGACGGCACGCTCACTGAGCCGAGAGGAAGATCTCAATCAGTTCGCGAGGCGCTGCGGCGCGAACTCACGGTTCTTTCGGAAAGAGCCGTCGGAGAAAAGATATCGCCGTCGACAAAAGTCCTGGTCGCAGGTCTCGGGAACAGGTTCATGGCGCCGGACGCGCTCGGCGCAAGATGCGCCGACAAGGTGAACGCCACAAGACACGTAAAGAGTGAATTTGAGATCTTTGACGAGCTGGGGTGCTCGGACGTATGCACGGTAGACCCCGGAGTTCTCGCGGAAACGGGGATCGAATCGTACGATCTTATCAAAGGAGCCGTAGAGAAGGTTGCGCCGGATCTCGTTATAGTCGTCGACGCTCTCGCGGCGAGAAGCACGTCGAGACTTGCGACGACAGTCCAGCTCTCCGACACCGGCCTCTCCCCCGGAGGAGGGATCGGGAACCGCCGTCCGGCGATCGACGAAGAGAGTCTCGGATGTCCCGTAATCTCGATAGGCGTACCGACGGTCGTCAACTCCTCAACGCTGATCTTCGACGCGCTGAGGCAAGCGGGGATCGAGGAGATCTCGCCGCCGCTGGAAAAGATACTTGATAACGGAAAGAGCTTCTTCGTATCCCTCAACGACAGCGGCATGATCGTGGAACGGCTCTCGGACATCATATCGTACGCGATAAACAGCGCTTTCGGCACCGAAGGATTATAGTCATATTCCCGTTTCCTCTTTCGTATAATTTAGCAGAAATCAAAAACAAAAGAGGTCTATCATGAACGAATTTCAAATCATACCCGACGGAAGAGGCGCCGTCGGAAACACGATCCTGCTGCCTCCGCCCCTTCCCGTCAGCGTCGATCTTCCCGAACCGGACAAGGTGCTCCCGACGGACGGGCAGTCCCCGTCAAAAGCTGAAAAAAAGCGTTCCGTCAGAGCTTTGTCTGCAATTATCGGGGCGTTGTTCTGCGGGATATCGATCCTGTATTTTACGTTTCAGATCATAGATCTTTCAAAACCGGTTACGCCGGACAAAGTCAGAACGGCTCTCTACGGCGAAGTTTTCAAGGGAGCGTCCGTCTCGGCGGAAAGCGAGGCAAATCTGCCGAAGGAAGATCCTGCCCCGGTACTGCCTGAAGAAGAAAAAACGACGGATGAGGAC
>JAEEGL012660320.1_pt1 | contig 10340 bp, 6 predicted proteins | sample 9134231 | NCBI WGS metagenome assembly JAEEGL01 (sample SAMN16246548, study PRJNA631951) | gut metagenome | biome: gut microbiome; feature: rumen; material: fiber-attached | host: Bos | place: Iran: Karaj | collected 2018-10
AGATGATGATAGAGCTCGTCGATAACAGGATAAAAAACACTTACATCAGAGAAGTTGTCTTCAAAGCTGCCTGCTCCGCCAAAGGCTTTAAAAAGTTCCACGGGTGCTCCACTGCTGCTTTCACCGGTGAGAAAAACATAAAGATAGCAGCGCGGATAGGTAACATGCCCGCTTGCAGCATCGGAACTCAGGATGATTTTATCCTGAGAATCCTCCGTATAAACAACGGTTCTGCTGATCAGATCAGGATAGCTCTTTTCCAGATAGGCATCGACAGTTTTACAGAGCTCGATGATTTTTGCCTGTTCAAAGTCGACAATGGCTCTGTTCAACGGAACGAAGCCGCCGGGAAGAGAGGGGTAGGAAGCGCGCGGAGCAGATGCACGGGCATCCAGAAACAAAGCGTTGTCGGTTGCCGCTTTCAATACGGTTTCAGCATCCTTTTCCGTATAGGATGCTGTGGAAGCAAAACCATAACGGCCGTTCTTCGTGACGCGGGCACTGATGCCGCGGCTTTCGCTCCGACTGTTTTGTACCAGGTTCCCTTTCAGCAGGACCACCCGACGGGACCGGTTTTCATGTCCGCGAAGGACAGTCTGTACGCCACCGGCAAAGTTCTTTGCCTGCGAAGTAATTATATCGTTCAGCATAATTCCTCCTGTATTTTTTGCCCATTATACAGCAAATAAATAATTATTTCAAATTTAGTTTTTTCTAAACCGGGCATGAAAAAACCCCGGGGCTGATCAATCTGATCTCCCCGGGATCGTATACACCAGAGTTATTGTTTCAGTGAGGAGAGATAGTCGCTCACAGCTGATTGCACTTTTGATGCTGCAGTGGAAAAACTTTCCGAGCCTTTCAGAAATCCCTCAATATTATCAAGAACGAGAGAATAAATTGCAGAATCCGCGGAATTGCCGGAAGAATTGCTCAAAACCTCACGGAGAAGTGATGCACTTTCTCCAGCAGGAGCAATATAAGCATCAAAAGCATCGGCATTGCTTGGGAAGACCCAGCTCTTTGACTGTGCATCGGCGGTCAGAGAGGAGCGGATAAACTGCCATGCGGCTTCTTTATCTGCACAGGATGAAGTGACAGCATAATTCTTCTGAAGATTGAGCACATTTCCGTTCCCTTCAATGACGGGAAGCCCGACATATACGGGATTTGCAAAACTGCTGCCTGCTACCTGGAGATCTTCAGCGGCATAAAGCGTGGTACGGAGGAAAAGCTGAATCTTTTTCTCAATCTGTTCCGTGTCGACAGTATCAAGATAATCGGCGGGCAGTTTGCGAATAAACTCCAGAACGGAGGCAAAATCCGCATTGTCAAAACTGCAGGTCAGTTTTTCCCAGTCTACAAAACGGTTAAGCTGTATACCAAGCAGATCGTACAGAACATTGCTCTGCGTATCAAAGGCACCGAATGCGTAGGTGCCTTCCCCCATGGTGGAAGTTATGTTGCTGAAATCCCTGAGAGTCCAGCTTTTCATATTTCCGAGCAGTCTTGCGGGGCCGACTACTGTGCCGAGGGTGAAGCCGGAGCTTGTGCCGTACAGTTTCCCGCTGACTTCCATCGCTGAAAGCACCTGAGGAACGAAAGAAGTACGGGAGAGCTCTTTGTCAGCATCCAGGAACGGATAAAGATCTTCAAGCATACCGGCTGCAGCCAGTGTCTCATAGGGCATGCCGGTCAGATCCAGAATGTCGGGGCACAAATTGTCTTCGCTGTTCCCGGCGAGCTTCAAAAGAGCATGCACCGTTTCAATGTCATCATCTGACGGATCAAACGTCTTCAGAGCAATCACGGTTTCATCCTGAGATTTATTGAAGCTGACAATGGCATCCTGCAGTTCCTCCACAGGGTTGACGGAAAGGAGAATTAATTCTTTCTTTTGTGCAGAGGGGTCTTTCGGTGTGGCGCTTACTGTAATCAGAGAAGAACTGTAGGTGAAGCTGTCATCCTGCCAGGCGTTTGACAGGCAATAGAAAGTATTATCATTTCCGGCAGTAATGTTCGAGATCCTGGAGCCGCTGACATCTGCAGCAGTCCAGTTCAGTATCAGAATCGGTTCACTGCTGCCTTCTTCCACGCCATAAAGATCGGTGCCTGTGGAATAGAAGTAAAGATAGCGGCTGTTGCCGTCTGCAAAGCAGAGAGCATAGCTCGGGAGAGAAATCGTTTCTTCGACAGCACTTAAATCTTCACGGAGAATATGCAGTTTCTGTGTGTTCTCATTCCAGGAGATAACCGCGGCTCGGCCATTGCCAAGCAGAACAAGACCGCCCGGCGTACCGTCACAGGGAACGGTGCTTCCGTCGTTCAGAATAAGTGTTTTGTCATCGGAAATGGAGAGGGAACGGCCATCTGAAAGCGTGAGAGCAAAAGGATTGCGGAACGTGACGCCTTCAAAAACGCCATCCGTCAGATACTCCCCACTGCCTGCTGCTTTGGAAACAGAAGAATATGTCAATTCCGGTTCAGGAGTAGGCTCCGGGGTCGGTTCAGGAGTAGGTTCCGGCGTCGGAGAAACTGCCGTCGCAGATTCCGGAGTTGAAACCGGAGCTGTCTGATCTGAGCCCTGCTGGGAAAGACCGGGTTTCAGAATAACAAACCATACAACACCGAGCACGATTAACGAGGCAATGATCAAAAAAAGGGCGATGCTGATGACCGCACCGGAACCCTTTCTTTGTTTCTTTCCCTGAGAAGGGCGGGCGGAGCGGGAAGTCTGCTTATCGGCAGCGTGAGAAGAGCCTGACCTGCTGTTTCCGGCAGAATTAGCTTTCCGCTTAGCAGGTTCGGAATGTTTGGATTCATAGTCAGATTTCATGATCAATAAAAACCTCCTGCAGGTTTTTTGTTTATCATACACTGTTTGTTTCCAAAATGCAATAATTATGTATAAAAAGTTTCAAATATATTTCAAAATAAAACCGGCTGTCATTGAGACAGCCGGAAGTTTTTGCAAATATTTTATTTGACACTGAAGAGAATATCTCCGTAAACAGGGAACGGCCAGTAGTCACGAGAGACCATGCGTTCCAATTTATCCGCTACCCGGCGGAGTTCAGCCATATCCCGGAATATGACATCACGGAAATAACGGGCAGTTTCATAGGATCCGGAGATTTGTTTTGCTGCTTTGATGTCTTTTCCGAGGCGATCCGTATCCTGAACAGCCAAAGACAGCAGATTGCCGATTTCAGATACAAGAGAAAATTCGTAAGTGCAGTCAATATCCGACGAAAGAGCTTTCTTTTCGTTGGCAGCACGGGCAAGATCAGCGGAAAAGCGGCTGACAGCAGGGAGAATTTCTCTCCGGGACATGTTCAGCATCGTCAGTGCTTCTACCGTCATAAGCTTGCTGTAGGTATCCAGTTTAATCTCATAGCGGGAGCGAAGCTCGGTTTCGGTATACACGCGGTGAACAGCATAAAGATGTATATTTTTTTCGGAAATATAAGCCGGTGCGCAGTCAGGAAGAGAGGGAAGATTCAGCAGACCTCTTCGCTGAGCTTCCGCCTCCCAGTCAGAACCGTAGTTGTTGCCGTTGAAAATGATGCGTTTATGCTTACGGATAACACTGCGCAGAAGATCATGAAGCGCCTGTTCAAAATCATCAGCATTTTCAAGCACATCCGCATACTGGCGGAGAGATTCTGCAACGGCTGTGTTCAGCGCAACATTCGGAGCGGAAATCGACTGCATGGAGCCGGGCATACGGAATTCAAATTTATTGCCGGTGAAAGCCATCGGAGAGGTGCGGTTGCGGTCAGTGGAATCCTTTGGAAACTTCGGAAGGACATGGACGCCGACTTTGAATTCCTCATGATTGATTCCGCCGTAAAATTCGTCTTTTTCAATGGCAGAAAGAATGCTTTCCAGTTCCCCCCCAATAAACATAGAAATGATGGCGGGAGGGGCTTCATCGGCGCCGCAGGTTCTGTAGTCATTCGATTCAGAGGAAACCGACAGACGCAGCAGATCCTGATAGTCATCCACAGCCTGAATCACTGCGCAGAGGAAAAGCAGGAAGCGGGCATTATCATAGGGTGTGTCACCGGGTTCAAGAAGGTTTTCGCCTTCGTCCGTAGAAATCGACCAGTTGTTGTGCTTGCCGCTGCCGTTAACGCCATCGAAAGGCTTTTCATGCAGAAGACAGACCATGTCGTATTTTCGCGCGATTTTCTGCATGATTTCCATCGTGAGCTGATTATTGTCAGTTGCAATATTAGCGGTGGTAAATACACAGGCAAGTTCATGCTGACCCGGCGCTGCTTCATTATGCTCTGTTTTTGCCATGATACCGAGCTTCCAGAGTTCCTCGTCCAACTCTTTCATAAATGAGGCTACACGGGGTTTGAGAGTGCCAAAATAGTGATCAGACAATTCCTGCCCTTTTGGGGGGAGCGCGCCGAACAGAGTGCGGCCGGTATAGATCAGATCTTTCCGGCGGTCATAAACGCTTCTGTCAATCAGAAAATATTCCTGTTCCGCTCCGACGGTCGTACGAATAGCGCGGACGCTGCTGTTCCCGAACAGTTTCATAATCCGGAGGCCCTGCCGGTTAATGGCTTCCATGGAACGGAGGAGAGGTGTCTTCATATCCAGGGCTTCTCCGCCGTAGGAGCAGAAAGCAGTAGGGACACACAGAACATTATCCTTCAGAAAAGCATAGGAAGTAGGATCCCATGCAGTATAGCCGCGGGCTTCAAAGGTAGCCCGAAGACCGCCGGACGGGAAACTGGAAGCATCCGGTTCACCCTGAATCAGTTCTTTCCCTGAAAATTCCAGTATGACTCTGCCTTCGCCCGCCGGAGAGATAAAACTGTCATGCTTTTCGGCAGTAATACCTGTCAAAGGCTGAAACCAGTGTGTAAAATGGGTGGCACCTTTTTCAACTGCCCAGTCTTTCATGGCAGCAGCAATAATATCGGCCGCTTCACGGCTGAGACGCCTGCCCTCGTTCTTTGCTTTGCACAGCTGATCAAAAATATCTTCCGGAAGACGCTGGCGCATCATAGCTTCATTGAAAACATTGATGCCAAACAGATCGGTGATAGTGTTCATACCGCTATCCTTTATATCAAAATTATTTTTCATATTGTATGCGCGCTCCGACGGTTTGTCAAGAAAAGATCGCCCGGATCGATTCCGGGCGATAAGTTATCGTTTATAAAGCTTTACCAATTCTGCCAGACGTTTTGCTATATCCGGAGTGATAGCATCCGGCAGCATGCGCCAGCTCCAGTTTCCCATCGGAATGCCGGGCGTGTTCATACGGCAGTCAGCGGGAAGTTCCAGAACATCCTGCATCTGCATGACAAAGAGATTGGACGGGGAAGCCATTCCGGCACGGATCAGACCGTAGCACCAGCCTTCATCTTCTGTAAGATGGATATATTTCCGGGCGAATTCCTTGTCTGCCCGCTTCGTCGCTTTCAGCCAGCCTTTGACAGTATCGTTGTCGTGTGTGCCGATATACATGGTACTGTTGAAAGGACAGCAGTGAGGCAGATGGTCGGATTCTCCTTTAGAATAGAAGGCGAATTCCAGAACCTTCATTCCAGGGAGACCGGAATCCGACAGGAGCTTTTTAACTTCCGGTGTGGTATATCCGAGATCTTCAGCGATAAAGGTGATATTGGAAAACCAGCTGGTCAATACGCCGACGAGATCCATCCCCGGACCTTTACGCCATACGCCGTTTCTGGCTGTTTTCTCTCCGGCAGGCACAGCCCAGTAGCTCTCAAAGCCGCGGAAGTGGTCAATACGAATAACATCATACAGACGCGAGATTCCTTCAATGCGCCGGATCCACCAGCCGAAACCGTCTTCTCTCATACGATCATAATTGTAAAGCGGATTTCCCCAGAGCTGGCCGTCATCATTAAAGTCATCAGGCGGGCAGCCGGAGACTTCCTTTGCACGCAGATTTTCATCCAGCTGGAAGTACTGCGGTTCACTCCAGATATCGGCTGAATCCATAGCCACATAAATGGGAACATCGCCAATAAAGCCGATGCCCTTTTTGGCGGCGTAAGCTTTGAGCTTGTACCACTGACGGAAAAACAGATACTGGATAAAAATCCAGAAGTCAATATCTTCCTTCAGCTCAACTGCATAGCGCGCAACCGTGTCAAGCCTGCGCATGCGGATATCGTCAGGCCATTCAGTCCAGCTGGCGTTATTGAATTTGCCTTTAAGACTCATATACAGGGCATAATTCTCAACCCAGCGGGAATTTTCCCAACGGAAAGCAGCAATTTTATCGGCCATTTTTGCTCTGCCGTTCATAAATGCTTTGTGGAGAACCTTATAACGGCCCTGATAGATTTTTCCGTAATCCGTTCTGGAGGGATCACTGCCCCAGTCTTCCGAGGTAATATCTTCCTTTTTCAGCAAACCATCCTTTACAAGCATATCAAGATCGATATAATAAGGATTTCCGGCGAAAGAAGAGGGAGAAGCATATGGGCTGTCTCCGTAGCTCGTGGGGCCAAGAGGCAGTAGCTGCCAGTATTTCTGCCCGGCAGCTTTCAGAAAATCAATGAACTGATAGGCAGCTTTTCCCATTGTGCCGATCCCGTAGGGAGACGGCAGGGAGGACATCGGCATAAGAATGCCGGAGGAACGAGTTAAAGCCATAGTTTTTATCCTTTCACAGCACCATCTGCTACGCCTTTGATAATGTATTTCTGGCCGAGCAGATAGAAAATTATCATGGGGATGATCGTCAGGACAATACATGCCATCATTGGACCCATTTCCACACGGCCGTAGCTGCCGCGGAAGTATTGAATGAGAATCGGGATGGTAGAGTATTTTTTTCTGTCGAGAACCAGATATGGAAGAAGGTAATCGTTCCAGAGCCACATCGTTTCAAGAATACCAACGGATATTACGGTGGGTTTCAGCATGGGAAATACGATGGTAAAAAACGTACGGATAGGACCGCAGCCGTCAATCATGGCAGCTTCTTCGATCTCCAGCGGAATGGACTTTACGAAACCGCAGAACATAAAAGTTGCCAGCCCGGCTCCGAACCCCAGATAGATAATGCAGATATTGTACGGAGTGTTGAGCCCCAGCCTGTCCGAGAGGGCGGAAAGAGTAAACATAAGCATCTGGAAGGGAACGACCATGGAAAAAACAAATAAAAAGTAGCACACTTTCGATATGATATTGTTTACCCGTGTGATATACCAGGCGCACATGGAACAGCATATCAGGATCAGAACAACAGAAGTTACGGTGATGACCAAGCTGTACCAAAAAGCGGATAAGAATCCTTTAGAGCTCAAGGCGTTTACAAAATTGTCAAAACCTATGAAAGTTTCGGTATTTGGCCACTGGAAAACACTGCTGGTCGTAATGGCACGCTCGGCTTTGAAAGAGTTCGAAATAACCATTACAATGGGATAAATCCAAACAAGGCAAAGCAGACCGAAAATTATGGAGATGACAGTATTTGTTGTTTTTTCTCTGCGTTCCATTACTGCTGAACCTCCTTTGATCTTGTCGTTTTGAGCTGAATAAGCGATATCGCCACGACAAGGATACAGAAAATAACAGCCTTTGCCTGCCCGATACCTTTCCATTGCGCACCGGAACGGGCATAGAATGTATCATAGATATTCAGAGCAAGCATTTCAGAGGCATGATTCGGCTCCCCGCCTGTGAGAGCCAAATTCTGATCGAACAGTTTGAAACCGTTGGTCAAAGAGAGAAACATGCAGATCGTAATGGAGGGCATTAAGTTCGGAAGTTTGACGCGGGTAAGAATCTGCCAACTGTTGGCACCGTCAATTTTTGCAGCCTCAATATAATCGTTCGGAATTGACTGGATACCGGCAATATAAATAATCATCATATACCCGATCTGCTGCCAGCACATCAGGATGATAAGGCCCCAATAGCCATAAGTGGAATTCAGCGCCATAAGAGGTTTGCCCAACAGAGAAAGTACACAGTTGAGAAGAATCTGCCATATGTAACCCAAGACAATGCCGCCTATCAGATTCGGCATAAAGTAGACAGTCCGGTAGAGATTCTTTCCCTTGATGTCTCTCGTAAGCAGAAAAGCGACTGCCAGGGCAAACAGATTGATAAGCACAACGGAAACAACGGCAAATTTCAGTGTAAAGAAAAAGGCATTCCGGAAGGAATCATCAATTGTAAGCGCTTTCACATAGTTGCTGATCCCGACCCATGTTGTTTTTTTGACAGTTGTAAATTTACAGAAGGAAAGATACAATCCCTGAGCAAAGGGAATAATGAAACCGATGATGAATGCCGCCAGAGTAGGCAGCAGAAAAACCGGCCAGTACTTCTTGATAGCTTTCTCCATGCTATTTCTCCTCTCTCGCGTTTTGTTTTTTGCTCGCAGAAAAGACTTTCGGGACTCTTCTGCCAACAAAAAAGGGAAGGGTGGGCGGTGCCCACCCTTCAAGGCATTATTGTGATCAGTTGTTCAGAGCGTACTCTTTTGCCCAGCCGTCAACAAAGGCTGTGACAACACCGTCCCAGTCGCCAGTACCTGCCGCATAAGCTGTCAGAGCAGAACCTACGCCGTCCTTCCAAGCCTCGGAAGGCATCGTGGTGAAGCACCAGGTTACGGGAACTTTACCTTCGGCAGTATAGGCAGCATCCTGCTTTACAAACAGATTCGGGGATTCTTTCGCTGCCTTGAACGGGCAAACGCCTATATTCTCAGCAAGGAATGCAGTGCCTTCTTCGGAAGTAACAACCCAGTAGAGGAAATCAAGAGTTGCCTGGATATCCTCTTCGGACGCATCCGCGTTTACACACCAGTAGTTCTCGGTGCCGGTCGTCAGACCCTGATTTTCTTCACCTTCGAGACCGATGTAAATTGGGATCATCTGAAGGTTTTCATCACCGACATCCTTTATGTCATTATAGGCCCAGGTGCCGTTCTGGTAGAAAACGGCTTCACCGTTCACGAACTCGGCGACAGCGTCATTACCGGTCTTGCCTGCAAGCTCTGCGGGATCGCAGGTAGCATTGTTGATGTAAAGATCCCAGATGGCCTTGTAGTTGTCAAGGAAGCTTCCCTTAATGGCATCTGTTGCTCCGATGCCGTCTGCCTGATACTCCGCATAGATCGGCAGATTGGCAAGGTGAGTCTTAAAGCGCCAGTCGGAAGAACCGTCCATACCGGCAGAGGTGAAAGCTGCAAAGCCGAGTTCATCCTTGCGGGCAGTAATGTCTTCCGCAACTGCTTTCAAGGAATCAAAGTTGGTAATTTCGGCAAGTGAATGGCCAGCTTTCTCAAGAAGAGCGGTATTGGCAATAATGCCATAGGTTTCAATAACATAGCCGATACCCTTTACTTCATCACCGTCGCGAAGCTCAAAGGCATCAGAAGTCAGTTCGCCGTCCAATGCCGTGCCGGAAAGATCAAGAGCATAGTCTGTCCAGTTGGCGAGACCTACGGGGCCGTTTACCTGGAACAGAGTCGGAGCGGAAGATTTGGCCATTTCAGCTGTCAGCGTTTCTTCATAGGAGCCGGATGCGGCGGTGAGCACTGTTACGGGAACACCGGTCTGCTCCGTGTAGACTTTAGCGAGAGCCTGCCATGCCTCATCGACTTCTGGCTTGAAGTTGAGGTAGTAGACAGAACCTTTGTCATCGGCAGATGCAGATACTGCGCAGAGAGCGAATACCATGCAGCATGCCAGAACAAGTGCAAGAATCTTTTTCATTTGTTTGTCTCCTTACGTACATAATTTTTTCCCTGTCGGGATGGTATTTTAACATGCAGGCGCATGATAAAACCAATGGAATAAAAGTGACTGAAAAAGTTTTCCGGAAACGATACCGGAAACGTTTCCAAACCCTGATATTTTAATATTAAGCAACTTTTTTTCGGTTGTCAACAAAGAAAGCAACGAAGAGAAAAACTTCGTTGCTTTTCAACAAACAGAGCATGCTGTTTTTGTGCAGTTTCAACAAGAGAATTCTACAGAGGGTTTACGGAGTGGCCTTTCCGGAGTGTCGCTTTCGGACGGAGATGCCGGTAGTATCCCGGCTCGGACATCATCCTGATCAGAATCCGTACACTCTCCCTGCCGATCTCTTCACAGGGCTGAACCATCGTTGTAAGGGTGGGCGACATATATTCCGAAAGCGTCAACCCGTCAATGGCAATAACGGAACAGTCATCCGGCACCTTCTTTCCGTTGCTGCGCAGGGCTTTTACTGCGGCAATGGCCATCATATCGGATTCGACAAAAGCGGCCGTAAAGGATGCACCGCTCTGCAGAAGTTTTTCCATCCCCCGATAGGCATCTTCCATTTCAAAACCGCCTGTC
>JAEEGL014147361.1_pt1 | contig 10340 bp, 15 predicted proteins | sample 9134231 | NCBI WGS metagenome assembly JAEEGL01 (sample SAMN16246548, study PRJNA631951) | gut metagenome | biome: gut microbiome; feature: rumen; material: fiber-attached | host: Bos | place: Iran: Karaj | collected 2018-10
TATAACTCACTACTATTACCCTCTAAATTAGTAATAAACTCTAATATTATCCTATTATTGCTATTATTTAATTGGTTTAATCTCTTATTAATACTATCTAACTTGTTTTTAATAAATAGCATCTAACCACCCCTTTTACTCAAATAACTCAAACTGCCTTTTAAATAAGATGTTTGATACCTCATCTTTATTAACATTATCATCTGATACACTATCTAAATAATTTAATTGTCTTGTAGTTAAGTCATTGTAGTTATGTATTACATTAGTTTTATATTTAATAGTTAAATCTTTAAATGTCTTACTATAATCTGATGCTTTATTAACTGCTATCTTTTCTATTACTTGATTATCTTTAAATACACTAAAACAATAATAATAGTCTGCATCTGATGTAAATACTATATTTGATACTATAAAATAGTCATAATCTAAAACACTTAATTTATCCTCATAACTATTAATTACTTTATTTGCTCTTTTAAAGAACTTATCTAACTCTTTTGTAGTCATAAATTACCTCCATTAGTTTTATCCTCTTGCTCTTGTAGTCTTTGATTTATCCTATCTAACTCATTAATAATATCTACTTGCTCTGTTAGTTTACTGCAATTATTAAAGATACTATTAATAGCATTTATCTTTATCTGTGGTGCTGTATCTTTTGATTTAATAATACTAACTAACTCTTGACTACATAAACTTAAATTATCTTGCAAGTATCTTGCTGTGTTTTCTATGGTTGCAAGTCTTATCCTACTTATCTCTTGCTTTACTGCATCATCATTTAAATACTTGTAATATGTGGGTCTTGTTATGTTTAACTTTTTACATACTTTGTTTATATCTTGCTCTGATAAATAAGCATCTATAAAAGCAAGTTGTTTATCTGTTAAATCTTGCATCTAAACACCTCTTTTACTTACTATCATATACATTTAAATCATAAGCATTAATATTATAGGTATTACCTTTATCATCTTTTTTAGTAATAATGGTATCTCTAACATAATCATAGTTTTTAAGTATTGCTAAACATTGATTAAATAACTTTTCTGTTAAGTTTACCTCTGATAATATTTGCTCTTTTGGGGGATATGATAAACCACTTTTGCTATCTGCTCTAACCCATAAATAACTATATAATGCTTTTGTTTGGCTGTATGTTTTGGGGTTTCTCATTACCTCATTTAATCTTTTAATTGATGTACTCATATGTTATTAACCTCCTCTCTATTACATCTCTTGCATTAGATTTGCTTTTTTTAACCAATATGTCTTGTTATACTGCTTAACTTTATCTTTATTTTTTGCTCTATACTCTCTCTGATACTCATTTAATTTATCTTTGTTTGCATCTCTATACTTTTTGTAATAATCTCTTTTAATCTCTTTAACTTGCTCTATTTTATCCATTTTATCTACCTCCTATTAACTCTTGTTATACTGATATAAATACTTTTCTAAATAACTATTATCTATAACCTCTGCATCTTGTATTGGTGCTTTTCTATCATAATGTCTTAAATTGTAGTTATTTATTATCTCTTTAACTTTATCTTTATCTTTGATATTAAAAGTATAGTTATATACTTGTTTATTTGGGTCTATCTGATACTTAATATCTTGACTATCTATGATGTCTAATATCTCTTTATTGGATATATCCATATAAAAAGTATCTGCATAAACTTTACCACTCTCTGTACCTTTAACATCTCTAAACATAATAAATGTTTGGGGTGTACCCATTTTATCCTTTAAACTATCTTTTATATCATTTATCATTTTATAGATATTTACTCTTTTACTAATAATGCTAAACACCTCCAATACTTAATAAATCTGATGCATTTAATATTATCTAAATTACTAATATATCTTGCTTTGTTTAGGTTGTTATTACACTTAAAATATATTAATAACTCACTATATATAATATATCATAAATTAGTAAATAATGCAAATAATGTAAATAACTTTATTAACTTTAAATATTTAACTATGCATTAATCTTTTTTAGGGTATTACATTTATTGCATTTTTAGTAGATGTCTAGGGTCTAAATGTTAAATAAAATAAAAAACAATAAAAAATATTGTCTTTGCATCTTTTAAAAAATAACTACTTTTGATATACTTTAATTAGTAGTATATTACTACTACAATTAACTCATATGTATTAACCTATATATTGTGTTAGTTGTTTGCTTTTACTCTAATTGGTTTATACCTTTTAGAGTTTTTTTATTGGGGCTTGGGGTTTACCTCATAAAGTGTAGATGTATTACATTTTCAGTACTTGCTGTAAAAAGTGATATACAAATACGTTGCTTGCTTATGATTAATTTTAAATAAATAATTGTATCACTTTGTATCAATTTATAACTATATTTTCTCTAAATGGTATTATTTTATACCTTTTTTTGTATTAATTTGTATCTGATGCTGATTTTTAACCTAAAACTGATACATATAGATACATTTAAAGACATTTAAACCTATAATGCATCATCTAATTAAATCTAAATGCTTTATACTGCATCTGATATTATCTCTTTTTACTGAAATTAGATGCTTAATCTTGTATACTCTTTTTTAGTCAACTTGGTTGTATGTATAGGTATACTTTTTTAGTGAACTTTTGTGTAGTTGTTTGTATATCTTTTTTAGTAAAGTTTAGTCTACTTTTAACTATACTTTGTACTATATAAATACATTGCTATATATAAGTTTAATAGCATCATATATTAACAAATAACTTGTTATATCATTGACAATAAGCATTGTCATTTTTTTTATCTCTAAATACTGCTTTTTTTAGTTTACTAATATAATTGCTATACCACCCTTTTTACTTATCTAAATATTTAACCTATACCCTTAAATGATAGGAGGGGTCTTTTAGTATATAAATGTGTGTGTATGCATATATATATAGTATGTATAGATGTATAGTACCTAAAAAATAGCATATAGGGTGTATAGGAGGGGGATAGGGTATCTGATGCATCTAACCTACTCTTGCTGTTGCTCTGCTCTGACACCTCATCTGATGCACTCTAACACCTCTATATTTTCTACCTTAACTTATGTAAATAATTTAAGATAGAGATATTTTTAACATAAAAAAAGAGTAGTTATCCTACTCATTATATAAATCTAAATCAACTGATATTTTAAAGTTTCTAAATCTACTTTTACAATAATTAACTATCATATTTAACTTTGTTAAGTTTTTGGCTCTCCAACTAATAACCTCATAATCTGATTTGTATAACTTTGATTTTCTAAATAGACTATAAACTATGTCTAAATCTCCATAACTATAATACATAAGATTTAAGATTAATAGAACTGATAAACCACTATTTGATGTATCTTTTAACCCTCTACCTTTTCTACTTGCATTATATTTATCTATATCATCTGCTGTTAACTCATTATTATACAACTTGTAATAGAATATACCACCTATCCTAAACATATTATCTAATATCTCTTGCTCTGTATATTTATTAGTTAAACCATTAAATTGTCTTTTAAAGTCATCATCTCTAAAACTGATGCTACTATCTTTATAACTTTTATCATTTACTTGTTTACTATCCTCTATATTAAAATACTTGCTATAAATCTCTAACATTACATCTGTTTTATCTAATATCTCTACATCTGATGCACCATTATTAATAACATTACCACTTAACCTTAAAAAATGGCTCTTATTAGAATATATCTCTAAACTGATATTATCATTTTTTACATCTCTTGCTATTGCTACACTACTAAATACTAAACAATGTAAACCTTTACCACTTTGTGATATTTCAATATAACTATCATTTAACTTACTAACTAACTCTGCTACTGCATCTGTAAATAATGGTATCTCTAAACCTAACTTATCTATCTTTTTATATCCTCTGATGCAATTATCTAAATCTAAACCCACTAAATCATTATCAACTACTACACCTACACCACTATTAAAACCATTTTTAATACTATCTATACACTCATTAAAACTAAAACATCTTTTATTAAATGGATAGGGTCTACCTTTTAAATCTCTTGGTTGTTTTTTTAACCTCTCTACCCTCTTGCTATCATATTGTGTATAACTTGGTTTATCTCTATCATCATAACATAACCATATATTTAAATCTTTAATATTATTGGGGATATTTTTAATTACACTATCTAAATAACTATCTATCATCTTATACCTCCTATTGTATAGGGGACATCTTTATACTAACTTAAATAACTTAATATACTTGGGTTTTTAGGGTGCTTTGATTAAACCATTGTTATATATAGGTTTAAAAAGATTTTTTATCTCTTAACTATACCTAAATTACATACCCCACTATACCCATATTACATACCCCACTATACCTAAATTACATACCCCTCATATTTGGGTATAGTTTATAGGTTTAGTCTTTGGTTTCTGATTTGATAGCATTTACATTTAAATATATCTTATATATCTCTTTTGTGCTGTTTTTTGGTATCTTATTACTCTCTTTATCTAAAAACTCATAAGATACTATATAATTTATATCTACCCAATAATCTAATGTATTTTTTATACCTTTTCTTATTACTGCTTTTTGCTTTGGTGTAGTGATGTTATATTCATTGTAAATAGTAGATAATAGCACCTCTTTATTAGTCTTTTTGTCTGTTTCTATACTATGTCTTATCTGATTAACTCTCTCTGATAAATAGTATCTAATACCTACTATCTCTTTATTTACATTTTTATTGTAGTCATTAAATATCTCATCTGCTTTATCTTTTAAACTTAACTTTAATTGTTTACCTACATCATTGTTTATCCATTGATTAATCTTTTCAAATACTGATTTATCTTTAAACATATATACAATAGTATTAGGATATTGTTTACTAACCCCATAACCTACATTTAATACTAAACTATCATCTAATGCATCACCTATATTTAATACATTACCTTTTTCATCTTGTAAATATTCTAAACCTCTATCATTTAATTGTTTTAATCTTTCTATATCTAATGCTGTTGTATCATCTTTTACAAAAAATAGATAAATATTACTATACTTTCTCAACTCATTTTCTATCTCTTGCATCTGTTTTTTTGTAGGTTGTTTAACATTAAATACCTTTTTTGCTATCATCTTTGGTGTCAATGCAACTAATCTGTCATTATTATTAACATTGCCTTTATTTTCATCTAATAGAATATCTATGTCATCTATTACCTTTTTACCAAAATGTGTAATTTGTATACCTTTTTGTTGCAACTCTTGGATAATATCAATATTACTTAACTCTGCTGTTTTAATACTAAATACTGCACCATAGTTTTTATCATTGTAATTATTAGTTGCTTTAATTAACTTACCCACCTCATAACTCTTACCACTTAATATATCCTTTGCTATTGGGTCTATCTTGGATACAATGTCATTACTTTGTTTATATTTAATAATGTCATAGTTATTAGGTGTATTATCTTTTAGTTTCTTACCATACTCATTAAAATTATCTACTATCTTTAATATCTTACTATTGATAGTCTTATATAATGCTTTTACCTTTTTATAAAAGTCTTTGTTTTTATCTATCTCTGCATCTATACTTTTTAATGCATCTTGATATACATAAGTTTTAATTAAATCATATACATATAACTCTATATCATCTTTATTAAAGTCATCTACAAACTCTGCTATATCATCTACTGCATCTGATACACTATATTTATCTTTAATCTTTTGTTGCAAGTCTTTTAAGTCTGCATCTGATATTATCCTTTTTATCTCTGTTTTATCTATGTTTTCATTAACAAACTCTATGATATTATTACATACATCTCTAATCTCTATAAATTGTGTACTTGCTATTGCATCTGCATATTTATTTAAATAATCTTTTTTAAAGTCATCATCTAATAGGTTTCTAACCCTCATATTAAACCCATAATAATAAGTAGTATCATAAAAAGTATTAAACCTATAAATATCTTTATCTAAATCTTTAACATTGTCATATTGTTTATCTATAAACTCATCTAATACTTTGCTAAATTGTTGCATCTGTCTTAAATAGTCTTGATAAACTAAATCATAAACCTCTAAATTATCATCTTTTGGTTTATAATCTTTTGGTTTATTTGCATATGCTATAAAAGATACTCTATTGTTTTGCTTAACATTATTTGTGTTTAAATCAATGCTATAAAATGGGCTTTGTAAATCTTTTTGCTTTTCTTTTATCCTTTGCTCTAATTTGGCTTTATCTTTTGGGTTGTTTGCATCTAACATAGCATAATTAGATACCATTATACTATTAGATTTTTTATCTTTATCTCTCTTATCCTCTACACTTGGGATAGTCTTTTTACTCATACTATCTACCTCCTATATATATTTTTAGTTATTTGCTTTTATAAGTTGTTTTTATTTTTATACTCTAACCATTTTTTATTAATTGTATCTGCATCATCTTTATCTGATGCACCTATTAATTTATAGTATTGCTCTCTGATTAAATTATTTACAAACTCTGTTTTTGTTGTGCTTTCTATCTTACCACTTTTAATACTCTCTATAAAGAATATTTTATCTATATTTTTTAAGTAGTCATCTATATCTGCATCTATCTTAAATGTTATTGTGTAGTTATTAGTCTTGTTATAATTACCACTCTTTGCATCATAAGTCTTTTTAACATCATCTGATACATTAACCTTTTCTATTGGTTTAATATCCTTTTTAACCTCTTTTTTTGGTGTTTCTGATGCTGTTTGTTGTGGTGCTATAAAACCTCCTACTAAACTATTTAAACTGCTTTGCATCTCATCTTTTTTACTCATATTACTTACCTCCTATGATACCTTTTGTATCTTTAATAAACTCATCTATAAAACTTAAATAATCTGCTGTTGCATTATGTGTAGGATACCTTAATAAACATACACTATGATTTAATTGACTATCACTAAATATAACACTATCTCTTATTGTACTCTTATAAACCTTTGTGTTTATCTGTGGTGCTATTTGCTCTAAACTATCCTTTATAACTTGGTTTATGGTTGTTTGTCCTTTGTAATTAGTCAATAATAAACCTAAAATATGAACTCTCTTGTTATCTGTACCCTCTTTGATGTCATTAATTTGTTTATTTATTACTTGTAAACCCTCTATGCTATATGCATCTGCTATCATTGGTATTATTACTGCATCACTACTATATATTGCATTGGTTGTTAGTAGTGATAAATTAGGTGCTGTATCTAAAATAATATAATCATAATCGTTTTTAACTAACTCTAATTGCTCTGCTATTAGTTTATGTCTTTTAAACTCATAAGCACCTTTTGTAAACTCATTATCTGCATCTTTTAATAGGATACTACTTGATATAACACCTATAAATTGATTATTGATAATAGCATCTTTAATACTGATATTACCTTTTAATACTTGGTATATGTTTTTAACATCATTTTTAACATTAAATGTACTTGATGTACTGCATTGTGTATCTAAATCTACTAATAGAACTTTATAACCTCTTTGTGCTAAACCTATTGATAAAGTCTGTGCTGTTGTTGATTTACCTACACCACCTTTATTATTAGTTATTGTTATTATCATTGTCCTAACCTCTCTATATCCTCTTTTTTAATTAACCACTTTGTACCTATCTTAAAAGCATTTAACCTTTTATCTTTTATGGCTCTTCTAATAGTTGTATGATGTACTTTTAATATTGTTGCTACCTCATCTATTGTATAGAACTTATCCTCTAATTTATCTGATGTAGTTAGTGGTTTATTGGGTCTTTTATTGTTTGCTCTTTTATCCATACTATGTACCTCCTACTTTTCCATTAACTCTTCTAAATCACTCTTAATAGCATCTAACTTGTTTTTAGTTTCATATAGTAAAGTTAGTATGCTTTGTTTGTTTCTATGTATCTCATAATAAGTTAGTAAAATGTTTTCTGATAAATCTTTACCCTTATCAAACTCTTGAAAATCTGCATAATCTGTTATTATCTGATTAAAGTTATCTATAACATCTAATTGTACTAAAATATTATCTATCTTTTCTCTATCCTCACTATCTAATTTATGCATAACTGCATTATCAATATTATTTAAGTTTTTTGCATTTTTTACATTACTCATATTATTTACCTCCTATATAAATGTAATTGTTTGCTTTTTAACCTTTGTAAAACCTTTGGATATTATCCACTATCTCTATAACCTATCATCTAACACCCCTTTTTACCTTTTATGTAATTTAATACATCTATTACATCTGATGCATCTAAACCATTGATGCTATCTCTTAAATCTCTTAAATTACTTTGTTTAGAGTTGTTAAATACTTGGTTGTATATATCTAACTCTGATGTATCTTGCTCTTTATTATTTATGTTTATATAAATCTCTGTTGTCTTTGGGTCTTGATGTCTTAAATGATGCTGTGTTTTATAGATGTCTGCACCACTTTTTAATAATAGGGTTGCTGTTGTATGTCTGATGCTGTGGGCTGTCAATTTATTACTATCAAAACCACTTTGTCTAAATCTACTTTTTATTATTTGTGATAAAGTTTCTTTTGTTATCCTTTTGTTTAATGCTCTATTAGATGTACTTGTAAATAATGGGTCTATACCTCTCTTATTATCTCTTGTATCTAAATACTCTTTTAATACATCATAGATAGGTTTAATTACTTTAATGTAGTTATCCTTTTCTGTATGTCCTTTACCCATAATATTAATGATATACTCATTATTTTTAACCTCTATATCTTGTATATCCATATTATGTATCTCTGTTATCCTTAAACCTCCTACTAACATTAACAATATAATTGCTTTATCTCTTTTACCTATAACACTTGATGTATCTATATCATCTATAATCTTTTTTATCTCACTCTCTGTAAATGCATCTTTTTTGGTATTATCTGATATAACCTTAAAACCTTTAATATTAGATGCTACATCTTTATATAAACCCTCACTACTTAACCATTTAAATAAATGTTTAACTGCTCTGATGTATTGGTTTTTAGTACCATTAGTATAATTACTATTTTTTAGATGTAGTTTATATGCTTTGATGTCATCTCTTGTAGGTTGATTAATGTTATTATCCTTTAACCATTTGATAAATTGTCTGATGCATACTCTATAACCCTTAATTGTAGTATCTGATATATCTACATTTGCTATTAGATACCTATTCATTAATTGATTATTAAAATATACTTGTAAATCATCTGATGCACTAATTACATTGCTATTGTATAATGCTAACTCACTCATACTTTTTACCTCCATTAATTTTAGTTGTTTGCTTTTAATTTGTTTTGTTTGTTTTCTTTGTTGTTAAGTCTATTATAAATTAATGCATAATAAAAGTCAACTACATATTTTAAGTATTTTACATTGTCTATACATCTTGCATTTTTACAATTAGTTATACTTATCATATTATTTTATTTATTTTCTTATATTTATCATAGCATAAATCTTTTTATTTGCATACTCTTTTAATAATATCCAATTAAACACCTTTTTTATGGCTTTTAAGACACTTTTAACCTTTTACATATAAATTATCAAAAAGTTTCTAAATAACTCTATATGATAGGTTTAATGGGGTCATTTTTTGTATTACTAACTGATAGATGCTGTATCTTGGATATTTTCCAAAAAAACTATATAAAAAAATAATTGTTGTGTATGTAGGTGTGCTGTGGGTGTTGCTTTTGTCTTAATTTGTATCTGTTAGGGTGTGGGGGGATACCCTCCAATAAAAAAAGACTATGCATCTTGCATAATCTCTATATTAAAGTCTATTTTATCTAACTCTCTATTAATAGCATCTATTAGAGGTTGTATCTGTTTGTCTATTAAATCAATTATCTTTTGTATCTCTTGATTATCATAGTCTATCATTTTAACACCACTATTACTACATTTACTAATATACTAACTAATAATAATGCTTTTAGTATCTGATTATCTCTTTTTAAATCTTTAATAATCTCCATTGCTAAACTTGGCTGTTTGATGCTCTTTTTAATGTCTTGGGTTTCTTTTTGCATCTCTTTAACCTCATCTTTTAATTTACTCATCTTAACACCTCCTATATTGTCCTTATCTTTTGATTATTTACTATGTTATAGAACTCTAAATCTATATTGCATCTGTACTTATCTATTAAATCATCTATATATTTACTTGGTTTATCCTTAACCTCTACACTATATAAAACCTCATTAAATCTACTAACTACTTTTATTATGTGGTATA
>JAEEGL014167781.1_pt1 | contig 10340 bp, 8 predicted proteins | sample 9134231 | NCBI WGS metagenome assembly JAEEGL01 (sample SAMN16246548, study PRJNA631951) | gut metagenome | biome: gut microbiome; feature: rumen; material: fiber-attached | host: Bos | place: Iran: Karaj | collected 2018-10
CGACCCTATCATCGACATCAGCGAGGTCGAGGGCGGAATGGAGTACGGCGATGTGCTGCTGCTTTGCAGCGACGGGCTCTCGGACTACCTCTCCGCATACGATATACAGGAGGTCATGGAGCTGCCGAAGGCTCTGCCGAAGCGGCTCGATATGCTCGTCAAGGAGGCTCTGCTACGCGGCGGCACGGACAATATCACCGTCTGCGCGGTGGTGTACGAATATGAAGGATAAGAAAAGGAGCACCGCGCGGTGCTCCTTTTTATATGTCGAATATATCGTCATATGTGACCTTAAGGATCTGCTTGATCAGCATGATCTCGTCGGGGTAGAGGTGACGCTGTCCGACCTCGATCTTGGCGAGGGCGCTGCGTGTGATGTCACAGCCGTTCACTTGCAGCCGTGCTGAGAGCTGTTCCTGCGTGATACCAGCCTTTTCTCTGAGCATTCTAATGTTGTTTCCTATCATTGTTTCAATTTCTTTGTTCATATTGCACAATAACCTCCGCTGATTTTCTGCACCTAAACAGGTGCAAAAGTGTTGACTATATTATACGCGTATGTTATAATATAGTTGCACCTATATAGGTGCAAAATAAAATCTTTGGAGGTATTGATATGGGATTCTTTACAGATCGGAAAATTGACAAGATCATCAACAAGGCAAACGCCGATGCTACAAGAAAGGCTACAAGCGCTGGAGGAAGATGTTCAAATTGCAGATATTATGATTCTTCGCGCGGAGTATGTGTAGGTCCCGTAAATGCTTTCGGTCAGCGTTTGTCAGGACATACTACTTCTCCGAGCAGTGTTTGTCAGCATTGGGCTGTTTGACTAAAAAAAGGAGCATCTCGCGGTGCTCCTTTTTTACATTTTGTAGGGGCGCATTCCGTGCGCCCGCACGCACTTGAATGAACAATTTGCGTTGACACGATGTAGGGGCGACGTCCCGTCGCCCGTGATACCGTATTCAGTTGCTTACGGGCGGCGGAACGCCGCCCCTACAAGATGTTGGATCAACACAACGTAGGGAACGCCGCCCCCGGCGTTCCGCGTTTTTTTGCATTTACAAAATGAAGCAGATAAGACCTGAGCAGCCGTCGTTGATGACGCGCTCGAGCGTCTCCTGGAGCTTCATACGCGCGTCCACGGGCATTTTGTAGAGCTTGTTGTGCAGCCCCTCGTTGACGAGCTCATGCAGCGACTTCCCGAAAATATTGCTCTCCCAGATCTTCTTCGGGTCGTCGTCGAAGCCGTCGAGCAGGTACATGACGAGCTCCTCGGACTGCCGTTCCGTGCCGACTATCGGCGAAACGGTGGTGTTGATATTCGCCTTCATCAGGTGTATCGACGGCGCGGAGGCTTTCAGCTTCACGCCGTACTTTCCGCCCTGCTTGATGATCTTCGGCTCCTCGAGCGAGAGCTCCTCCAGCTCGGGCATTACTATGCCGTAGCCGGTCGCCTCGACCTCCTCGAGAGCCGGAGAGATACGCTCGTACTTGCGGCGTATGTCGTTGAGCTCCATGAGCAGGGGCATGAGGTCGCTCTCGCTCGAAAGCTCGATGCCCGTCGCCTCGCCGAGTATCCTGTAGAAGAGGCTGCTGTCGAGGTCAGCCGTTATCGTGACTGCGCCCTTGCCGAGGTCTATCGCAGTCGCGGCGGCGCTCACGATATGCGGACACTCCGCCATTGCTTCAGCCGAGGCGACAGCTTCGCGGACGAGCCGTACGTCCTTTGCAGCCTCACGAATGCAGTCGAGTATCTCACTTTTAAGCCAGTGCCCTTTCTCGAGCGAGTTTATCCACCTTGCCGTGCGGATATTGATCTCCTTCACCGGGAAGGCGTAGAGGATCTCGCGTATCATGCCGCGGATATCGTCCTCCCCGAGCGACAGGCAGTTCACGGGGAGCACCTTTGCGTCGTAGCGGTCGGAGAGCTCCGCTGCGAGAGCCTTCGCCTCGGGAGAGGTCGGGTCTGTGGTGTTCAGCACGACAATGAACGGCTTGCCGATAGCCTTCAGCTCGTTTATGACGCGTTCCTCGCACTCCTCGTACTCGCTGCGCGGAATGTCGGAGATAGAGCCGTCCGTAGTGACAACGAGCCCTATTGTGGAGTGGTCTGTGATGACCTTCTGAGTGCCTATCTCAGCCGCCATATTGAACGGGATCGCCTCATCGAACCACGAGGTCATGACCATTCGCGGCTGCTCGTTTTCTATGTAGCCTACTGCGCTCGGCACGATGTAGCCCACGCAGTCGATGAGGCGGACGTTGAACGTCGCGCCCTCGCCGAGGCTGACCTCGACGGCTTCCTCTGGTATGAACTTGGGCTCGGTAGTCATGATGGTCTTGCCTGCTGCCGACTGCGGCAGCTCGTCGAGCGCTCTCTCGCGGACGAATTCGCTCTTTATATTGGGTATGACGAGCGATTCCATGAACCGCTTGATGAAGGTGGATTTGCCCGTCCGCACGGGTCCGACAACGCCGATGTAGATATCGCCGCCTGTGCGCTCGGCGATGCTTGAATAGATATCTTTAGCCATATTCTGCTCCTTATAGAATTATTCTTTTATGGGGATAAGCAGCATCCTGCCGTTTTCGAGCTTTTCGGAGGGGAGGTCGTTTTCCTCCATTATCGCGGAGGCGTCGGTGCTGTAGCGCTTGGCGATGTCCCACACGTCCTCGTTCTCGACGCCGAAATACAGCTTTATTGCGTAGTCACCGTCACGCTGCTTCTTCACGGAATCGTCCACTGTTATCGAGGTCACAGCACGTATCGTCGCGGAGCTTCCGGCGCTGACCCTTACCGGTATATCAGCCTTTGCCGTGAGTACGCCCTCCGGCGAGATGTTGTAGGACACGCTCGCACCTGCGAGCTCTGCCGAGACCTCCGCATTCGTGAGGTCGTCGCCAATGTCGATGAGCTCCTCGAAAGCCTCGTCCCTGTCGGGCATCATCATCATGCCGGACTTATCCTTCGCCGCCATGGAGTAGGTGAGCATACCCGTTATCAACACTGACCTGCCGTCGTCGCCGACGCGCGTGTTGATATTCTTGGGAGTACACCACAGCGAGTATATCTCAGCCGGCACGTCGTCGCCCTCCGCGAGGACTGCAGAATGCCGGAAGCTTTCGGCATAGACTGAGGGGAGCTGCTGAGCTCGTATCTCCGACCATTCGACCTCGCACGGGTACACCGTCGAATAGGCGTCCACGGCAGCCATTATGTCCGAGGTCTTTACGGCGCGGCAGGTGATACGCAGCTCCGGCTCGCAGCGGAGAATGCGGTTCTCGCCCTCCTTGTCGGCGGCAGGAGCTATCTCGCAGCTTATCATCTCGGCGGTCACAATACAGTCGTAGGTGTCGTCGAGCCCCTCCATGTCGAGTATCTGGCTGTAGGGGAGAGTGAAGCTCATCGGCTCGAGCGCGGAGCCTCCGCCGCCGCTGCAGGAGTAGAGGATATCCGCCTTAATCTCGCCCTTTGCGAGCAGCTTTCCGGATACGACCTTCTTCTCGCATTCGCCGGCGGAGCAGCTCTTGTACACGATGTCTATGACCGGCGGCTGTGCGGCGGTGAGGCTGATCTCCTCCGAGAGCTGCACCGTTTTCTCGGCGCTCAGCTTGTTCGAGGCGAAGCGCACGCGAGCCTTCCGGAGCTGTATATACATACCGAATGCGTCGCTGACCACCTCCTGTGAGCGCTCTCCGCGGACGCAGATACGCACGGAAACAGCTCCCCTGACGTCGAGACGCCGCTTGTTGACGGCGCGGAAGTTGAAGTGGTCGGATTTGGCTGTCAGCGTCACATCGGCGTTGTCGGCGCTCCTGCCGAGCTCGACCGTTTTCGTGTAGTCCTGCTTCTGCGTCACGCAGCGCAGTTCAGCGCCGTCCTCGCCGCAGTAGAGCAGTCTTATCTCGCAGCGCAGCTCATAGGTCAGGCGGTCGCCGGCGACAGTCCACCCCGATACGACCGGTATCACATCGCAGCGCACGAGCCTTACGATGTCCGGGTAGTAGTCGGGGAGTATGTAGTCGAGCTCCACGCCCTGTTCCTGCACGCCGCTGTAGATGACCTCATCAGCCGGCACGGCTTCTCTGTTCAGTCTGAATTCCATATATTGACCTCCTTGAAAAAATGCTTTACAGCATTATATTCACAAACAGGTACAAGTATGACGGCAAGAGCAACGGTGCGGAAAAATGCACAAAAATCAGGGGAAGCGAGCGGCTTTTTTCACATTCCCGCCGTTTAATATTTAGAAAGTGTAAACTTTGCCCTTCTGCTGTTTACTTTTGGCTCCAAAAGGATTAAAGTATATAATGTATTATTATGTTTAGGAGGCATAAAGCAATGAGAAAACAGCTTATAGGCAAAGCAGTTTCCGCATTCATGACGGGCGTCATCGCCGTGGGGAGCACTGCCCCGGCGCTGCTCACGCCCCTGTCTGCATTTGCAGGTCAGCAGCTCGGTCAGACCGATTTCGACGAGGGCGTGGGTCTGCCGTGGCACATCTGCGAGTCCGCGCCCGGTGAAATGGACTTCGAGATCGACAACGGCGTCTACAAGATCACCATTGTCAACCCCGGCGGAGCCTCACGCGGCGGCGAGGACCGTTGGGACTGCCAGTTCCGGCACCGCGGACTGAAGATAGTCTCAGGGCACAAGTACAAGGTCAGCTACGAGATAACGGCTTCAAACAGCGGAAAATACTACACCAAGATAGGCAACCTCGACGGCGACGTTGAGCTCTGGCACAATATGTCCACCGGCGACAGCGACTTCAACAATACATGGGACCTCATTCAGATAGGCGCGAATGAGACCAAAAAGGTGGAGGTCACGTTCACTCCCTCGCAGTCCATGGACGTTGCCGAGTGGGCTTTCCACCTCGGCGGCGATGGACAGTATACCCCCGGCGACTGCTTCCCTCCCGGAACAGTCATCACCTTCGACAATATGTCGCTCATCGACCTCACGAGCGACGATAACGATTATGTTCAGCCGGAAAAGTGGCAGCGCGCGGATGTCCTCACGAATCAGGTGGGCTACTTCACAGACCGCGCCAAGAGAGCGACTCTGCTCTGCGACGACAAGAAGGGCGTTGACTTCGACGTTGTGGACGGCTCCGGCAAGAAGGTATACTCCGGCAAGAGCGAGTATTTCGGCTATGACAAGGATTCCGACGACGTCGTGCATATCATCGACTTCTCCGACCTCGACAAGTCCGGCACCTTCCACATCGAGGCTGCAAACGGAGCGGTCAGCCGCGAATTCACGGTCGGCGGCAGCGATACATATTCAAGTATGCTCTACGATTCGCTCAACTACTTCTATCAGAACCGCAGCGGCATAGAGATCGAGTCCTCGCTGATAACCTCCGGCGACGCGAATGCGCTCGCGAGAAAAGCCGGTCACCCGAAGGATATGGCTGAGATCGAGCATACGTGGGGCTATTCCGGCAGCAGCGGCACTATCGACGTCACAGGCGGCTGGTACGACGCCGGCGACCACGGAAAATACGTCGTGAACGGCGGCTTTTCGCTGTGGATGATGCAGAACCAGTATGAGACTGCCGTGAGGTACGGCTTCGCGGACAAGTACGCCGACGGCACCATGAATATCCCCGAGAACACCAACAAGTACCCCGACCTCCTCGACGAGGCACGCTGGGAAATGGACTGGATGTTCAGCATGATCGTAGACAACGGCGAATACAAGGACATGGTCTACCACAAGGCGCACGACGAGAAGTGGACGGCGCTGGGCATTGCTCCGGCGGACGACACCATGAAGCGCATAGTCAAGCCTCCGACGACGGCTGCTACGCTCAATTTTGCAGCGTGTGCGGCACAGTCCGCGCGCCTGTGGAAGGGCATAGACGACAGCTTCTCCAAGAAGTGCCTTGAGGCTGCGGAGAAGAGCTACGCTGCCGCAAAGAAGCACCCGGCTATGTACGCTCCGCTCGATGAATCCGTCGGCGGTGGCGCCTACGGTGACGATGACGTTACCGACGAGTTCTGCTGGGCTGCGACAGAGCTGTTCATAACCACCGGAAACGAGGACTACTTCGATGACATACAGGAGAACAAGTTCTTCCTCTCCGTACCGACCTCCCTCGGAGGCGGCGAGAGCGTTGATACCGCCGGCAGCCTCGACTGGGGCAACACCGCTGCTCTCGGCACGCTGAGTGCGGCGCTCAATCCCGATGCCTTCGACAAGGAGGACGTCCGTATCATCAACGACGCGGTCACTGCTGCTGCCGACCACTATTTAGAGCTCGAAAAGTCGCAGGGCTACGGTCTGCCCTACGGAGCGAGCAAGCTTGCGTACAACGACTCCGACGAGGGCTACGTCTGGGGCAGCAACTCCTTCGTGACCGATAATTCGATAGTTATGGCGTTCGCTTACCTGCTCACCGACGATGACAAGTACATGGACGGCGTGATCGGAGGCATGGACTATATCCTCGGCCGCAATGCCATGGACTATTCCTATGTCACCGGCTACGGCACGCATACAACTGAGTATCCTCACCACCGCTACTGGTCGTGGCTCATCGACGACGCCTTCCCGAAGGCTCCCTGCGGCGTAATGGCAGGCGGTCCGAATTCGGGTATGCAGGACCCGTGGGTACAGGGCATGGGCTGGAAAAAGGGCAAGATAGCGCCGCAGAAGTGCTATCTCGACCACATCGAGGCTTGGTGCGTGAACGAGTGTACTATCAACTGGAACGCCTCGCTCGCGTGGGTAGCCGGCTTCCTCGCGCAGGAGAACGGCGGCATCACAGTCGGCGAGACCGGGCGCTCTGCTGGCATCTCCAACGACGGCGGCAAAGGCGAGTCCAACGGCAAGCCCACCTACGAGGACGACAGTCAGAAGAAGGACGAGGCAAAGTCCGAGGTCACTACCAAGGCTGAGACGAAGAAGAAGTCTGCCGGCGATACGGACGCGAAAAGCGGCTCCTCCGGAGTGCTTACGGCAGTTATCATCATCGTGGGTATCGTCGCGTTCGCCGGAGTGATACTCGGTATCGCGCTGATGATATTCATATACAAAATGGTGAAGCTCAAGTCGGAGAAAGGCTCTGGACAGGACGATAAAAAGTCCTCGTAACGGCACATTTCACAAGTAAAGCAGCAAAAAAGCGTTCAAGGCTTTCCTTGAACGCTTTTTCTTTAGTCGCAGTCTGTCATTGTGTTGCCGGACTTGCTGTCGCGGCTGGAGCCGCAGTGCTCGGAGTCCGTCTGCTTGTGCTGGTCGTTCTCGACGTCAACAGCGTGCTTTTTCTTGCTCATATTCTCACCTCTAAGGATAGATTGGAACTATGTCCTGACGATAGTATGAGCAGAAATTTCCTTATTATTCATCGAGGTCTATCGTGTATTCCGTGATGTAGCCGAAGCTTTGGTGTCCGTACCTGTTGTCGAATTCAACGGAGCCATTCTCGTTGGATTCGCAGTTCGTGTCGCCCCATTTTACGGTTATGGTCTTGGAGTTCGTGGGCTGCAATGACATAGCTGTTTCGCCGTCGGGCATAGTCAAGGGATTTATCTCCGTCTGCTCGATATAGTTTCCGTTTTCATCAAAATACAATGGCACAGGATGAGCAGATTTAACGTAGTAGTTTCCTTTATGGTCGCTGTTTTTTAGCCATTCATCAAGCTCGGCACGCATGAGGTCATCATATTTCTTGGGGTAGGACGAGCTTATCAGCAGCATTGCAGGGTCACTCTCGTAGACCGTCGTGGAGAAGCCGTCGTGCTCAGCGGTGATGTTCAGCTTTTTCGAGAGCGTGAGGTCGGGGACTACCTTGACCTCGAAGCTCATCTGCTCGGAGCTCTCCGTGAGCATACTGTTGGTTATCTGCGTGAGCTCAACGCTTACATCAGTCGGCTCGGTGATGCCCTCCCCGTTGAATACGACGTTGAGGCTTCCGATGAATTCGTTGTCCGTGTCCGATTCGCGGTAGAGCTTTCCCATGAGAGTGGCTAATTTTCCGCCTTCGTTATAAGGAATATAGTCATTCATCTCCGAGCTGTAGGTATCGTCCCCGATAGTGAGCTCCTTTCCGAAAAAGATGTATTCGCAGCCGTCGGGATTGCCGTTTTTCATACTGCCGCTCAGACCGAATACAAGTGTTCTGCCGTCGCAGTATACGCTCTCGACGGTGATAGAGTAGCTGTCGCTCTCCATGAGGATAGGCTCCGTGAATTCCTGCGCGCTGTGAGCGATTGGCTCGTAGTCGAAGTTGTTGAACTTGTCCTTCTGTACAACGACGCCGTACTCGTTCATAGAGGATTCGTCAAGTGTGTCGTTGAGCCTGTGGAGTAAGCCTATCTTCTCAGCTGCCGCGAATGTGCCTCCGCACGCCGCAGCGACTGCAACAGCTATCGCCGCGATGACCTTGCCCGTGTGACGGTGCTTTATCTTTTTCATGCTATTTTCATTTCTCATGTTCATTACCTCCTCACGGCATTTACTGCTCGGATAAATGCGGTCAGTGACTTTTCTGTAATCGTTCATATTCATAAGCACATCTCCTCACCTAATGTTTTTTTCAGCAGCCTCCGTGCCCTGTAGAGCTGAGTCTGGACGGCAGTTTCGCTCCTGCCTGTTATTTTAGCGGTCTCAGCTACGGAATACCCCTCATAATAGTAGAGATGTATCACAAGCCTGTATTTCGGAGGCAGCTCCATGACCGCGTGGTAAACCGCGCTTTCCTCGGGAGTCTCGTAGACGAGCTCCGCTTCGTCGAGCGGCACAGAGCTGTAGAAATGCCTGTATCGCGCCGAGCGGAGCATATCCCTGCACTTGTTCGCCGCGACCTTCATCAGCCATGCCTTTTCCGCTTTGTCGTCGGGGAAGTCGATATCGGTGCGGAAGCGTTTGATGAACGTCTCCTGCACGATGTCCTCGGCGTCGGCGGCATTGCGGCAGTACGCGAATGCGGCGCGGTAAACGGCGCTGCTGTATTTGTCATAGATCAGCGCCATTTGTACGTCGTTCACGGCAACATCTCCTTTCTGTTCATCTCTCTTTGAAGCGCTTCTACTCTATAAACGAAACAGGGGAGCAGCATATCACACTTTTTTGAAAAAAACGCAAAAACCGCTACCGGAGAGGTCCGGTAACGGTCACAGCTTCAAAAAAAGTCATAATGTATAAGGAGACGCCCTACATGAGAGGACGTCTCCTTATTGATCGTAGCTGTTTTTATGAACTGCCGCGGTTCATTCCTCCGGCAGCTCGAGCGGACGCTTCGTAATGCCTGCCGCTACGCCCTGTGTGCCGGTGCCGACGTGGCTTGCGATACTGCACGCCAGCGGTCGGTATGTGACCTTGTAGCCTGGGAATTCAGCCTTTATCATGCCGACCCAGCGGTCGATCTGCTCCTGCGTCTCCATTGTGCCGGACGCGCCAATGCTGAGGTGCTCCTTCGGGACGTCCTTGTACTTGCCGGCGAGGTCGTTGTGAATCGCCTCGAACATCTTCTTCTCGGCGTTGTCCATGCCGCGCACCTTCGCGTATGCGTCGAGCTTGCCGCCCTGTATCTTGAGCACAGGCTTGAGGTTGAGCACAGTAGCTATAGCTGCGCCAGCCTTGGTTATCCTGCCGGTCTTGATTATGCGTTTGAGGCTCTGGAGCGTTATGTAGATGTCGTTGTTGTAGGTCTGCTCCTCGAGGTAAGCCTTTATCTCCTGACCCGTCATGCCGCTCTCTGCCATGTACTGTGCTGCGTAGACGGGGTCGAGCAGCGTTATCGAGATGCGGTGGTTATCGACGACTATCACCTTGCCGTCGTAGTCCGCGGAGAGGGCGGTCGCGGTCGCGCAGGAGCCGCTGAGACCGCTCGTCATGGGGATATAAATGAGCTCGTCGTAGCCCTGCGAGAGAATGTCTTCCCACATCTGCGTGAGGTCGCCGGGGGAGGGCTGGGACGAGACGATGTCCTTGTCCTCGTTGAGCGCCTTGTAGAGCATCGCGTGGTCGAGCGTGAGCTCCTCCATATAATCACTGCCGTCTATCATGACGGGCATGGGCAGCACGAATATGCCGTTAGCCTTGCCCTCTTCGAGTGTGATACCGCTGTTTGTGTCGGTCATTACCGCTGTTTTCATGGTCATTCCTCTTTCTTTTGAAAATATAAGACAATTATATCACCGCCGGGCGGTTTTGTCAATAAAAAGGCTCGTTTGATTTGACTTTTGCCGCTGTGAGTGGTATAATTTAAGCCGAGCGTTCTTACGCTGAAATACTGACTGTATCGGGGGTCATAAATATGAAAAGAGCATTTGCATTTATTCTTGCAGCAGCTTTGCTCACCGGGGGCATTGCTGGCTGC
>JAEEGL014859554.1_pt1 | contig 10340 bp, 5 predicted proteins | sample 9134231 | NCBI WGS metagenome assembly JAEEGL01 (sample SAMN16246548, study PRJNA631951) | gut metagenome | biome: gut microbiome; feature: rumen; material: fiber-attached | host: Bos | place: Iran: Karaj | collected 2018-10
CACCTTACCGAGCTGAACGCCCTCCTGGTCGAAGCTGTTGATATTCCATACAAAGCCCTGGAACATAACCTTATTCTCAAAGTGTGAGAGAAGAGCTCCGAGAGCTTCGGGTGTGAGTTCATTGCCTATGATGATGCTCGAAGGTCTTCCGCCCTCAAACTTCTTGTTTCTGTTCTCGTCGTCCTTGCCGCATGCGAACGCAACGATCTGTGCGGCAACGTTAGCGCAGAGCTTCTGCTGGCTTGTGCTTCCCTGGATATCAACATCGGTCCCGATCTGGCTGTTCTTAAAGCCGATGAACTGAAGGGGAATAATGTTTGTTCCCTGGTGGAGAAGCTGGTAGAAGGAGTGCTGTCCGTTTGTACCGGGCTCGCCGAAGATAACGGGACCGGTAACGTAATTAACGGGCTCTCCGAATCTGTTGACACTCTTTCCGTTTGATTCCATATCAAGCTGCTGAAGATGTGCAGGGAATCTTGAAAGTGCCTGTGAGTAAGGGAGAACCGCTGTGGAAGGATATCCAAGAACGTTTCTTTCGTATACACCGATAAGTGCATCGAGCATTGCAGGGTTCTCAAGTACGTTTTCTTTAGCGGCAAGCTTGTCTTCCTCTGCCGCACCGTTTAAGAATCTTGCGAAGATCTCGGGACCGAATGCAAGTGAAAGGATCGCACCGCCCACGCCGGAGGTAGATGAGAATCTTCCGCCGATATAGTCGTCCATAAAGAATGCCTGGAGATAATCAGAACTCTTTGCGAGAGGTGAGGTCTCGCTGGTAACGGCTATCATGTGCTTTGAAGGATCAAGTCCGGCTTTCTTAAGAGCATCCTTCACAAAGGATTCGTTTGTAAGAGTCTCAAGCGTGGTTCCCGATTTGGAAACAAGGATAAAGATCGCATGTGCAACATCAACCGAATTAAGTACTGCTGCCGCATCATCGGGATCCACATTGCTGATGAACTTAGCTTCCATCTTGAAGCAGCCGTTCTTCTTTGCCCAGTTTTCAAGAGCAAGATACATTGCCCTGGGGCCTAAGTCACTTCCGCCGATACCGATCTGGACAACGGTGGTGAACTTCTCACCGGCTCCGTTTACAATCTGTCCGCTGTGAACCTTCTCGGCAAACTCAGCGATCTTTTTCTGCTCGCCGATATAGAATTCTCTCTTGTCACCGCCGTCTGCTGTAACGGCATCTCCGAGCTGTCCTCTTGTCATATGGTGAAGGACCATTCTCTTCTCACCGGTATTGATGACTGCACCGTTGTAAAGCTCTTTGAATTTATCCGCAAGCTGAGTCTCCTGTGCAAGCTCTTTAAGGATCCCGATTATATCGTCATCAACAGCTTTAGCGGCGTAATTGAAATTAAGGCCTGCTGCCATGGGCACACTGTATTTTCTGACTCTGTCAGCCCCGCTCTCTCCTGCCATTACTTTCGAAAGCTCAACCGGTTTAGCAGCGCTTAATTTCTTAAAAGCAGCCACTGTATCAAGATTATTCCATGCAACCATTTTATATCCTCCGTTTTCATCGGAAATCTGTCTTCGGATTCCCTTTATTATGTTTATCATACTGTAAAAAATTATACTTTAATAACAGGGCATTTTCAAGTTGGTTTTCGTGGGATTTTTTGTTGATTTATGGTGCATATGCAAAGTATAATGATACCGTGTTATCAATTTATTCACGAAAGGAAATCTTATGCTCCATTTTAAAGCCGGCTCAGAAGACAGTGTTCCTTCCGATGGCATATCACAGAAAATATTCAATGTTATAAGAGTCCTGATGATCGTCTTCACTGTTCTGATCATCGGTGTCTATATTTACGGTCAGTATTTCCTTCAGGCTGATACTTTTTTTGATACCCGCTGCGACATATACACTGGCGAATGGTCATATATTACACCTACCGGTGAAAAGCAGGCTTTAACAGCTCCAGGAACGGCACAGGTCAATCCAGGATCAACCGTCAGTCTGACGACCACTCTCCCGGAAACCATTCCTGAAGATACTTATTTTTTTCTCCTCATAAGAAATAATTTTAAGGTCATTATTGACGGTGTGGAGAGATATGATTTTCAGATCATGAAATCAACACTTCCCGGCGGCAGCGTTAAGCGCATCTGGCTTCCCATTGATCTGAATTCTCAGGATGCCGGAAAGGAAATGACTCTTGTAATATCCACGACCAATCAGCACAGCACCAGCCTTTATACCTGCTATCTCGGGAATATCCAGGGTTTCGTGCAAGTTGAATTTGCCAGCAATGCCTTTATCCTTCTTATGGCATTTTCACTTATTATTTTCAGTTCCATCATAACCCTTGTTTCCATTATCATCAGAATCGTCCGGAAAAAAGCTTTTCCCCTCATGTACCTCAGCATAGGAGTGCTGGCGGTATCCTTCTGGCTGCTTCTCGACAATTATACATACGGCTTTATGTTCGCCAACTACTATGTCGACGGAGTGGTGGAATATATGCTCGCGCCGCTGATTCCCTTCTCATTCATCAGTCACGTCGATCTTCTTCAAAAACGCAGATACCAGAAATATTTCAATATTGTATATATCATACTGTCCGTACTGTTTGTGACGGTTTCAATACTACATTTTTCCGGTGCGGTAGACTTTATCAGGACAATGACTTTTATGAACATAGTCCTCGGTATCTCTATGCTTTTGGCATATCTCATTCTTGCCTACGACGTTTTTGTAAAAAGGAACCGGGATTATATGATCATATCCATTGGTTATACGATCTTTCTTGTTCTGGTTCTTTGCGAAATAGTTCATCTTAATCTGAGAATGCACAGCAATGACGGAATGTTTGTTGCGATAGGCTTGTTATTTGTCATGTTATTCTCCGTGATCCAGGAAGTAATAAACCTCAAAAGACTTCAGGAAACAACCCTTGAAGCTACAGAATCAAACCGTGCCAAATCCACCTTCCTCGCAAACATGTCCCATGAGATCCGCACCCCCATTAATGCGATCATGGGCATGAACGAGCTTGTCCTTCGTGAGAACTCAAGCGAAAGCATAAAAGAGTATTCGGAAAATATAAAGAGTGCCAGCCAGTCACTTCTCGACATCATCAATGATATCCTCGACTTCTCGAAGATCGAGCAGGGAAAGATGGAGATCATCAACGAAAACTACGACATGCGTGAGCTGCTTCTCTCTGTTATGACGATGATAAAGGTCAAAGCCGACGAGAAGGGACTTCGCTTTGACACCAACATCAGCGAGGCTCTGCCCACTGTTCTCTGCGGCGACTCAAAGCGAATACGGGAGATCATGATCAATCTTCTGAACAATGCCGTAAAGTATACTCACAAGGGATCGATTTCATTTACTGTAAAAATGTCTGACAATATAGAAATCCCCATACTGATAATCCGCGTAAAGGATACCGGAATAGGTATCAGGGATGAAGACAGAAATAAGCTTTTCAAACAGTTTGAGAGACTTGATTTCGTAAAGAATAAAAGCATCGAAGGATCCGGACTTGGTCTTGCGATCACATCCAATCTCGTGAGTCTCATGGGCGGTACTATCGAGTGTAACAGTTCATACGGGATAGGCACCGAGTTTATCGTAACGATACCTCAGGTCATAACCGATCATGCTCCTATAGGAAATCTTGATGACTACAGTCTCAGCAGCTTTGCGGAAAATGAAATGAACGCCTGCGATTTCATATGTCCGGCAGCGAAAATACTGATCGTTGACGATAATGATATGAACCTCAGGGTAGCCTCCGGACTTATAGAAACCACGAAGGCTGTTGTGACCACATGCATGAGCGGTTTCGAGATGCTGGATCTTATCACAAAGGAAAAATACGACATCATCCTGCTTGATCATATGATGCCTGATATGGACGGAATCGAGACTCTGGCAGCGGCTCAGAAGATCGCCATAAACCTGAACAAGTATACCCCGGTTATCGCACTTACCGCAAACGCTATAGTAGGTGCGAAGGAAATGTATCTGCAGAACGGATTTACCGATTATCTCAGCAAGCCCATGGACGTTGCACATCTCAATCAGATGCTGAGGACATACCTGCCGCAGGATAAGATTATTCCGATAAATGCCTCTGCCTTTGAAGCACAGAAGGTGCACAATGCATATAATTCAAGCGTTGTAGACAGGGATACGGGCCTTAGGTACTGCGGCGGAATGGAAGATTTTTATCTCGATGCTCTAAAGCTTTATTCCGAGACACTGCCGGATCGTGTAGATACTCTGAATGAACTGATGGAAAAGAAGGATTTCGTAAACTATGAAGTTCAGGTTCATACACTGAAATCAAACTCGCTGACGATCGGAGCAACCGACCTTTCGGCAATGGCAAAGGAGCTTGAATTTGCCTGCAAGAAAAATGATATCGAGTTTGTGGAGAACAATCACAGACGGCTTATCGATATGTGCAATGTCGTTCTCGAAGAGTGCCGCAAGATGATGGAGTGAAACCCTATCTGTGCCTTCTGCTTCCGCCTCTGTGCGAACCTCCGCGACGAGCTCCCTCGGCCTGTTTCGCATATTTCGCACCGGGAATTCCCCTTAACGCCTCAAAGGTCTTCCTGCAGCTCTCACAGCGCTCAAAGCCGTAGCCCATCGGAAGCTGTCTTCCGCAGTCCTTGCAGCGTTTGATAAATTTATTCTTGTTGCCACTTAAGTAATCTTCTATGAGGAGCTCCGTGCTCTTTTTCTCCTCCATGAGCCAGTCCTCATCCATGATCTTTCCCATGTGTACGGAGAACAGATGATAAAGCTCAAGCAGCTTGTAATATGTCTCTAATTTCTCGAGTTCATTATGTCCGCTTCTCGGGTAGGACGGCTTCTCAAGTGATATATCCGCCGCGTATGTCAGGCAGTACTGAACCCACTGATCGAGCACGCGCGGATTACCTTCATCGATAGGAGTGGATATCATATCATAGATGACATCCTTTTTGTTCTCACTGTCTCCGTAGATAAGGTCAAAGTCAAGGCTCTGATCCTTGAGCGTGCGATAGAGGGTGAGCATCCTGTCAATCTTCATCTTCTCATACGGCTTCTGTGGATGGATATTGTACCATACCGTAAGTATCTCGCTGAGTGAAGCATCCAGATTTACAAGCATCCTCGGGAATCCGAGTATGGCAGAATGAATCTGCGGAAGCGGCTTTCCGATCGTCTTTTTCAGCACGGGCAGAAACTCGGGATCCGTCGTCGTCACATATCCCGTGTCATATTTTCCGAATCTTCCGGCGCGTCCCGCGATCTGAAGTATCTCATCGGGCTTTAAATCACGCCTTGTCTGACCGTCAAACTTCCAGCTTTCCGCAAATACGATCCTCTGTATCGGGAGATTGATTCCCATTCCGATAGCATCGGTCGAAATAACGATCTTTGTCTCTCCGGAGGCAAATCGTCTGACCTCGGATTTTCTGGTTTCCGGGGGAAGCTTTCCGTAAATTACACTCGCCTTTACGCCCATCATCTCAAATCGCGCGGCAAGATCAAGCACACGCTTTTTTGAGAAGAGGATATAACAGTCTCCGTTTCTTATCTGATTTCTTGTCACGCGGTTGCTGTCGCTTAATAGGAAGGGCTCATCCTCCACAACAAGTCCGGTCTTTCTCTCATGATGCGTGATATCGTATGTATCCCCGCAGGTCTCGATGATCTCGGTAAGAAGCTCGGTAACATTGTCACTGGAAAGAAGGTAGATCTCCTTCGCCCTGACTCCAAGTACCGCCCTTGACCACGCCGCTCCGCGCTCGGGATCGGCGATCATCTGGCACTCATCGATAACCGCGATATCGTACTCTCCGTCAAGGTTTAAGGTTTCAACCGTCTGAGAAAGTACCCTGCTGTTTTCGATCGTAATGTGCTCTTCACCCGTCATCATGGAAGTCGGTGTTCCCGCATCGTTCAGCGTATCGAATACTTCCAGTGCAAGAAGCCTGAGAGGCGAAAGATATACACCGTTCTGTGCTTCCTTGAGATGCTGGATAGCTTCGTAGGTCTTTCCTGAGTTCGTCGGTCCCACATGAAGATGAAAATTCCTGACCATCGCCCTGGTCTCAACATACTCTGCGGTCGGATCCGTCTGAACCAGTCCCATGATCTGAAATCTTATCTTCCGGTCATAGAACTTCTTGAATTTTTCCTCAATAGGTGCTGCTTTCGTTATCACGTTTCTGTTCTTGGGATCCGAAACGTAATCAAGATAGCTTTCTATTGCGTCATCGCTGCGCGAGAGAGCAAGTATCTCCCAATCCTTTTCGGCAAGGATCCGTATGAGCTTATCCATCTCCTCTTCGCTGTGCTTGCGCTGCGCAGGCGGCTGAAGTGATATGGAAGCCTTCATAGCCAGTATTCTCGGATAAAGATCCGCATACTGGTATCCGTAATAAGCATTATTAATAACATTCCCGGTCGAGCCGATCTTCTTGTCAAGCTTCTTCATGTTGACCGGATTTTTGCGATTGCAGAGCCTTTCAAAAGTATCTGTGTACAGCTCGTACATTCTCTCCTGAAGCTGCATCGCTCTCTGAAGTTCCGCCTCTCTTTCATCCTCGAGGCGGCTTTCCTTGTCCTGATCCATTGTAAATCCTATCTTTTATGTTTTATTTCTGAGTATAAGGCAGCATCATTCCTGCCATGAGATCAATCGTTTATCTCAAGCTCGACCGGACAGTGGTCGGAGCCCATGATATCAGAGTGTATCGAAGCCGATTTAAGCCTGTCCTTAAGCTTTTCTGACACAACAAAATAGTCTATGCGCCACCCTGCGTTTTTCTCGCGGGCATGGAACATATACGACCACCATGAATATGCATCCTTTTTATCGGGATAAAAATATCTGAATGTATCGATATATCCGCTCTCCAAGACCTTTGTAAAGCAGACTCTCTCCTCATCGGTAAATCCGGCATTATGATGATTGGAAGAGGGATTCTTCAGGTCGATCTCCTTATGTGCGACATTGAGATCTCCGCAGTATACTACCGGCTTATTCTTCTCAAGACCTAATATATAGGCGAGAAATGCTTCTTCCCATTTTTGACGGTAATCAAGCCTTGTGAGCTCTCTCTGAGAATTCGGAACGTAAACGGTGATAAAATAAAAATCTTCAAATTCCAGAGTGATCACACGCCCCTCAGAGTCATGCTCGGGGTCTCCTATACCATTGGTTACTTTTATGGGTTCCTTTTTTGTGAATACAGCTGTCCCGCTGTAGCCTTTTTTCTCGGCATAATTCCAGTACTGAAAGTATCCCGGAAGGTCAAGCTCGATCTGTCCCTCCTGAAGCTTTGTCTCCTGAAGACAGAATATATCCGCATCAAGCGACTTAAAGGATTCCATAAAACCCTTGCCCATAACAGCCCTAAGGCCGTTGACATTCCATGAAACAAACTTCATTTATCCAAGTATCCTCTCCGATATTTTTCTGCAGTTCTCATATATGACTTCCGGCTTTTCTCCGATATTGTACTTTCCATCGAAGTAGACAAACTTTCCGCCGATCATTGTCATTCTTACATTGTCCTTGGATCCACTGTAAACAATATTCTTTATGATATTGTTCTCCGGCTGCATGTTGGGCTTATGCATATTGATCAGAATGATATCGGCATACTTGCCCGTAGCCAGCACATCCGCATCCATAAGGCCTATCGCCTTTGCTCCGCCGACAGTAGCCATTTCAAGTACCTTCGCAGCATCAATCGAAGCGGGATCATCCTCGCGGAGCTTTGAAAGCACGCTGACAAGATACATCTCTCTGAACATATCAAGTGCGTTGTTGCTTGCCGCTCCGTCTGTTCCTATGGCTACATTCATACCCTTTTCAATAAACTTTGCAACAGGGGCAATGCCGCTGGCAAGCTTTGCATTCGAGCCCGGATTGGTAATAACGGAAACACCTCTCATCTCAAGAACATCCATCTCTTCTTCCGTCAGATGTACTCCGTGGAAAATACCTCCGCCGTATTCAAATATCCCGAGAGAGTCCAGCATCATTCCCGGAGTCAGGCCGTATCTTTCCCTGCAGCTGTCGACTTCCGCACGCGTTTCGCTCATATGGCAGTAAAACGGCGCTCTATATTTATGAACAAGAGAATTTACCTTTTCCAGGATCTCTTTTGATGTGGTATACTCTGCGTGTATTCCAAGCCTGTAGCTGATAAGGGAATTGAAGTCGTTTAAATGCTCAAACTCCTCCTCCATTTTTTCCGGCGAGGATGTGTGGTCATTAACGTTTCCGCAGAGAACACATCTCATACCGGTATCGCGGCAGGCCTCGGCAATGGAATCCGGTGTAAGATACATATCGAAGATCGTAGTAATGCCGCTTGAGGCATACTCCATCACCGCAAGTCTGGTAAGCTCGTAGATATCACCATTGGATAATTTCGCTTCATAGGGAAATACTTTTTTTGTCAGCCATTCCTGCAGTGGCATATCATCGGCATACGAGCGCAGGAATGTCATACCCGAATGAGTATGCGCATTTTTAAAGCCGGGCATGAGAAGATCATCACCGCAGTCTATCTCAAAATCCCATTTGATGTGAGGGATAGCCGGACCTGCATCGGCGATGTCCTCGTTTGTTCCGATATAAGCTATCTTCTCATTTTTGATCCAGATCTCACCGCGGAATATCTCGCAGTCTGCCTCCATGGTAAGTATCCTTGCATTATAAAGCCTGATGTTCATACTTTTCTCTCCCAATTACGTAGATTAATCGACGTAATTTTTTGATTTAATTAACACTTGGCACTATCTTATATTATAACATAATAGCGCAGCAATTCATACTGCATTGTTCTTGCCTCAGAATCAAAAAAGAGTGACACTTCCGCATCACTCTTTTATCAGCTTATTCGTATGTAATATAGCTCTCGTACTCATCCCATACAAGGCAGATCCAGGTCTTTCCCTGGTTAAGCACTATGGGATTCTTATTTGCGTCATAGTACTTGAAGGCTTCCGAATCATTGTCGCTTCTAAGCCAGTAGCCGGGAACCACTTTTCCTTCGGTAAAGATGTACGCAGGTCCGTTGCCGTTCATGGCAAAATCAAGATATCCCGATGTATCGTCATAGTAACGTCCGTTAGTCACCTGGAAAATAACATTTCTACAGGTAAGCTCTTCGTCATTATACTCGTCGACCTGAGGCTCTCCGAACTGGTATCTGTGGAAAAGATGGTCGGTGGAATCGTAGATGAAATAGGGGAATCCGTGACCGTACCCACCGTTTGCAGCACCATTGGTATAACCGCCGGGGGAGATCTTAGTCACATCCTGGCAGTTGGAGTACGAAGAAACATATCCATCCTGAGCAATCACAAAAGGCTCCTCAAAGGAATCTCTGTGATTAACTGAATACTTATGTCTCTCTACAGCAGCCTCATAGCCCGAAATAGTCATGATACCGGTATACTCTGTGGCATATCCGGCCGCCTTTCTCTTCTCATCTCTGGCAAAGGCTTCGTCAGAGGGATCGTCTATTCCGAGAACCGATGCCGATACATTATCAACTCTGTCGGTGTTGATGATAGGGCCTGCAAGAGGAACGGTAAGTCCCCAGTTGCAATATATCGCATCGAGAGTCATGGCTTCGTAAACGAAATAATGTCTGGCACTTCTCAAGGGGCCGATATGATCAAGCTCATCATAGTCCTCAAATACGCCCATAAGTCTGGTGCAGCTGAGCCACTCCATAGGTGCTTCAAAAATAATGCTGGCTTTCGATATTCCGTACTGCGGCATTGCTGATTTGTTGTTGGGTATCATTACCGCCATGGGGCGCCTGTCAACAACGCTTTCATCCTTCCATTCGCCGGTAAGATAGCTCTGCTTTTTTCCATCGACCACAGGTCTCTCTGTAATGACAGAGTCGTTCTGCTGCTCGGTATTTTCCCCTCCGGTCACTACTTCCGTATTGCTGCTGCCACCGCCCGAAATGGGTGTGGAACCAAGCTCCGGAAGATCCTCCTCAGCCGTACATCCCGCAAAGCTAAAACACATTGCAAGAACAAGGATGGCGGCAAAAATCTTCTTTCTCATTTTTTCATCCTCTATTATGCTGGTTCCGGTATTACCGGCATAATCATACTGTCATTCTTTCATAATCCACGGGAAAACAGTCTTTCCCGCATTTTTAGATTATCTCACATAGAAAAAATGAGGTCAATAAATGGAAACCGTGGTTTTTCTTAATATTTCTTAATGTTCAACCTAATACTGCTTTACACCGGTGGTCTCATCAAAGAAATGCTCAACGCCGTCAATGGTGATCTTTCCCTTTGCCATAAGGCCGGTGCGGGTATCATAGTAATA
>JAEEGL014944895.1_pt1 | contig 10340 bp, 10 predicted proteins | sample 9134231 | NCBI WGS metagenome assembly JAEEGL01 (sample SAMN16246548, study PRJNA631951) | gut metagenome | biome: gut microbiome; feature: rumen; material: fiber-attached | host: Bos | place: Iran: Karaj | collected 2018-10
ATGGCCCACTTTTTTCTCCTGTTGGATATAAGCAGTGCACTTCTTCATCAAAAATCCTGCAATGTTTTTCAGTTCCACCTTTTGCCATTCCTACTACGCCACCAGTTGCTAAGATAATTTCACTTTGTCCTGCGCAAATTCCAAGCATTGGAAGCTCTCTTTCATGAGCAAGCACAGCAAACGCAACCTCAAACCAATCGCAAAACACTCCTCCTTGAAATACTACAGCATCTGCTCCATCAAGTGCTTTATTAATATTATCAATTTCTTCTTGGGAAATATGAGATAATATTTCTTCTTTTGTATATGGGCCAGAGTCTTCACTCATTGTTTTTACGCCTTTATCTACCGGATGACACATTACAATTTGAACATCATCTTTTCCAAATACACTTCTTATATCATCCATTAATTGCTCTGATACACCTCTGCCATTTTCAACTTTCCATCCTGGAATAACACCAAATCCTTCACTTCCATTTACATCTTCAGATGGTATTATTTCTCCTGTTTGAGCCATATATTCTTCACCTGTAATTTTTGACGGAAATAATATTTTCATCGTTTTCTCCTTATCAAATTACTATTTTAAACTATCTAACAAGTTTTTAATTGCCCTTCCTCTATGTGAGACTTCATTTTTTTCTTCTTCTGCAGCTTCTCCAAAGGTCTTTTTTAAATCATTTGAATAAAAAATACAATCATATCCAAATTCTTTGCTTCCTCTTTCTTCTTTCAATATCTCTCCATATGTTTTTCCTTCAAATGTGTGATATTGTCCATTAACATCATATAAAACAATACTACATACAAAATAAGCTTGTCTGTCTTTTCCTTCTAGTTCTTTAAGTAGCTTGTCTCTATTTGCCTGATCATTTCCATGTTCACCAGAATATCTTGCACTATAAACTCCAGGTGCACCATTTAATGATGGAACACACAAGCCACTATCATCTGCAATTATCATATCAAATTGTTTTTTTACATCATTAAGATATTTTAAAACAGCTTTTATTTTTATGGTAGAATTTTCTTCAAATGTAGTACCATTTTCTTCTATCTCTTCATCAAATCCAATTTCTTTAAGAGACAGAATATTATAATCTTTTAAGAGTTCTCTAAATTCTTTTAATTTGTGTTTATTATTTGTTGCAATTACAACTGTTTTCATGTTACTAATTCCTTTCTAATATCTCAAAATCATTATAATAAAACTATCATTCTTTTACAAGATAAACAAATATTTTTAAGTCTAAATTTTAATTTATAAATTTTAAAAAAAACAACACTGATTATGGCATTAAATCCTATTTTCAGTGTTATTCATTTTTAATTAAGTATTATAAATCAATTTTAACATCTTCACGTTTGCTTTCTTCTGCGCTGAAGAATTCTTTCTTTGTTAATCCCTTAGAATCAGCGATTATGCTAATTGGGAATGTAACAATTTTTTGATTGAAAGATGAAACATTTGCATTATATAATCTTCTTGCTGCTTGTAGATGTTCTTCTGTATCTGCAATTGCTTGTTGTAATGTTTTATAATTCTCACTTGCTTTTAAATCTGGATAGTTTTCTGCTAAAGCAAATATTTTCTTTGCATTTTCATCCATAATTTGATTAGCTTCATTTTTTTCTTGAATAGACATGTTTTGACGAAGCTCAACTGCTTTAAATATAGTTTCTTGTTCGTGTTTTGCATATCCTTTTACAACATCAATCATTTTTGTTAAAACATCATATCTTTTTGTTAAAGATACATCAATTCCTGAACTTGCCTCTTCTATTTTTACGATAGAACGATTTAATCCATTAGAAATTGAAATAACATAGATTAATCCAAAAACAATTAAACCTAATACTAAAATAATTATACCTAACATTTTTACACCTCCCTCTTAAATAAAGTATTATCTAAATTCATTTCATCAACAAATTGTGTTATTGTTTTAATTTCTGCAGATATTCTATCTAATATTTCTTGTTCATTAAGTTGTTTTTTCCATACACTATCTGGTTCAAAAGAATCTTTTCCATCATATATACCAATATGTAACTTATTATTTATAAAGCAGAATAATAATCTTCCTTTATTTTGTGCTTCTAGCCTTTCTAAACGTTCCATTAATGATGGTGTAATAATATAAAATGCATCATGTTCATTTTGAGCAAATACATTAAATTTTTTATTGAATTCTTCAGATTCCATCATTACCTTTTTATATAATTCTTCTTTCTTACCAAAGAATCTTTTTACTTTTGAGTTTCCAAATCCCTTTTGTGATATCTGTACATTTGCTTTAAACTCTTTATTGAAATCAAAGATCATCCATCTTCCTTTAAAAATTGTAACATATGTTGTTGTTGTGTGTCCTTCAGAATCTGTACTTTCATGTTCTTCTTCTATATGAACATCAGATTGTTCAAATCCAATATCCTTATATTTACCAGAAATATAATCTTCAGAATGATATCTGTCCCCCATATTCATCATTTTCGTTTGAGCTATTACTTGATATGGAATACCTTTTTCTGGAGTATAAATCAAATCTGTAAATATGCTTTCTAATGATTTTTTTACAAAAACATCTTTAAATATTTTTCTATATTCTGCATTTAACTTATATGTAGAAATAACTGTAATTATCAGTCCTACAAACAATCCAAAGAATATAAATCCTGGATGACTTAACAATACTAGTAATAAAATACAGATTGCTATAGTAGAAACAATTCCTATAATATAACGTTTTTTTATCGTTTCTCTTAGTTCTTCTAACCTTTGCATATCATACTCCTTTAAAATTCTAGTTCTTTCAAATTTCATATAATTTATACTATTTATTCCTGTCACAATTATAACATTTCTTTTATAATTCTACAAGATTTTTCAATTCATATTGAAAAAATATCTATATAGTATTAAAATGATTTTGTACTAAATATTAACAAAGGAAACGGAGGTAAAAAAATGGAAGGAAAGAAAAAAGGCAGTGCAGCAATTATTTTTTTAATTATGGCACTAATTGTAATTGCAGTAATGGGATACTTTATGTTTAAGCTATATAACGAAAAAGCAGTTGCGGAAGCAAAAGTAGAAGAATTAACTACTGTAACTACTGAATTAAGCAACAAATCAAATCAGTTGCAAGCAACAATTGATAATATCTCAAGCACTATCGCAAATAGTACTGGTACTTCATCATCAAACATAAAATATTCAGAAATCACAAAAGAACTAGATGAAGAATCTGCATTATATGTAACAAGTGTTGAAAAAGATGGAGATAATTTTAAATTAAAAGGTGTTGTTTATACAAAATACACTGTAACTGAAGCAGAATTAAAAGATGCTATTGCAAACGGAAAAATGGAAGTATATGGAAAACAATATACAATAAAAGCAGACACAGATGATAGCTATAATTTATATAGTGACACATCTGAATATTCAGTTTATAGAATTTCAAAAAATTCTAAAGGAGCTTATATTTTAGTTGATACACAAGGTCAAAATAACACTAGATGGAGAATAACAGAAGATTACAGAGAAATAACAATATCTAGTAGTACAAAATGTTCATTCCCTTATGGTGTAGATGATGATGAAGAAGTTAAAACAGCAACTGAGGTATTCGGAAACTTCAAAGAAACACCTACTCAAGTTGATATTCTTACCGGAACTTCAAACTTATTCTATTTTAGCTTTGCTAATGGAAAATGCTCAGCATTAACATGTGCACATCAATCAATATAAGAATAAAAACTGAAAAATAGAAAACATAAATTAGAAGTTATAAATTATAAAAATAAAAAGTTAGCATCGTAAAATATGCTAACTTTTTTATTGGAGCCACAAAGCGGAATTGAACCGCTGACCTACAGGTTACGAATCTGTTGCTCTACCAACTGAGCTATTGTGGCATATTAAAACCAAAAAGCATAAAAAAAGCTTTAAGGTTTTATTTTATATTTTTTAATTTTATATTTTTTAATTTTATTTTTTTTAAATCAGATTAATCTATTAAACGTAGTATGGATTTGGTTTAAATAATAGTACTATAAAATCTACTAATACTCCAATTCCAAATAATCCCATTGTAAATAAATAAACAAACCCAAGAAGAACTTTTCCTTCATAAAATTTGTGTGCACCAAATACTCCCAAGAAAAAGCACAATAATAGTGCAACCCACTTGTCCTTTGCATCTCTTCCACCTGCTGCAGAATTATTATTTACATTTGAATTTGTATTTGAATTTGCATTGTTATTATTAATAATTACTTGTGGTTGTTGTCCAGCATTATTTGTTTTTAATTCTTCAACTTGTCTTCCACAATGAATACAAACTACTGCATCTTCTGGTATTTTTTCTCCGCAAAATTTACAATATTTAGTTTTTATATTTGTTTCTTCCAAATTATTCATCTCCTCTTGTTTTTATAAAGAAATTATAGCACACGATATAAAAAAATACTAGTAAAAAAAATTAATTCTTCTAGATAGTTTCTAGATAGAATTAATTTTATAAGTCTTTTAAGTAAATTTTTTTATATTTATTATCTGCCACAGCATCCATTATTAGTAAATAGTAGTAAGAATATTATTATAAAAAATAGTATTCCGCTATCACCGCATCCACAGCTGTTTCCACCAAATAATCCTCCAAATGGTCCACATCCACAACCATCATTTCTTGGTCCATCACCGCAACCTCTGTTATCGTCTGGCATAGAACTTACCTCCTTTTTTATTATATAGTATGATTTTTAATCAAAATGTGTTACAATAAAAGCGGAAATATAATTATTATCACATTTCCAATGTTTTAAATCTAAAAATGAAAGGGAAAAAATATGTACCATACAAAGCCAGAACTTCTTGTTCCAGCCGGAGATTTTGAGTGTCTACGTGCTGGCGTACAAAACGGAGCTGATGCAATTTACTTTGGTTCTAATCTATATAGTGCAAGAGCAAGTGCTAAAAACTTTAATTTGGACGAAATGCAAGAAGCAATTAATTATTGTAAATTAAGAAATGTAAAAACATATTTGACATTAAATACTTTATTGACAGATTCTGAATTTGAAGATGCTGTTTTAATAGCTAAATCAGCTTATGAATTTGGAATTGATGCCATTATTGTTCAAGATCTAGGTTTTGGAAAATTTTTAATAGATCATTTTCCAGGTCTTGCGGTACATGCAAGCACACAAATGTCTGTACATAATTTAGAAGGAGTTTTAACTTTAAAAAAGCTTGGATTTAAAAGAGTTGTACTTGCAAGAGAACTTTCATTAAATGAAATTGAATATATACAAAAACATTGTGAAATAGAACTTGAGGTTTTCATACACGGTGCTCTATGCATCTCATATTCAGGACAGTGTTTATTCTCAAGTTTAGTTGGTGGTCGCTCAGGCAACAGAGGAAAATGTGCTCAGCCTTGTAGACTCCCATATGATTTAATAGAAGAAAATAAAAAAATAGATTCAGGATATCTTTTAAGTCCACGTGACTTATGTGGTCTAAAAGAAATTCCTTCATTGATTGACAGTAACATTACTTCTTTTAAAATTGAAGGCCGAATGAAGACACCTGATTATGTTGCAGCAGTTACACAAACTTATAGAAAATATATAGACAGTTATTCTGAAACAGGCAAATATAGTATTGACTATCAAGATCAAAAGAAGCTATTACAAGTTTTCAATAGAGGAGGATTCTCATCTGGGCATTTTGATAATAACCCAAATAAAGATCTTATATTTCCTGAAAAGCAAAATAACATGGGTATTTATTTAGGAAATATTTCCAATTACAATAGCAATAAAGGCTATATAAAAATTCATATTAATGAAGATATTTCAATTGGCGACACGCTTTCTATTGAAGGCGAAACCGGAGTTTATACCATTTCTGAAATCATCATGAATAACAAGAATTTTAGTAGAATTGATTCTAAAAATCTAGTTACTTTAGGACGTATGAAAGGAAAAATAAAAGTTGGTGCTAAAGTATATAAACTATCTAGTAGACCACTTAACAACTCTTTAAAAGAAACATATAAAGAAGATGCAAACTTAAAGAAAATACCAGTTAACTGTTTTGTTTCTGTTAAAAGAGGTCAACCTATCAAGGCAAAATTAACAGTTATAAACCAACTACCATTTTATCGTGATGTATGTGTTGAATATATATCAGATATTATACCTGAAGCATCAGTTAATTCTCCTATTACTAGAGAACGAATAATAGAACAATTTTCAAAGCTTGGAAGCACTCCATATTATATAAACAATTTTGATTTAGAATTAGATGACAGCTTACACATTCCACATATTAGTGATTTAAATAATATTAGAAGAACAATTATAGAAAAATTAGAAAATGAAATTTTATCAATTTCTAGACCAGATAAAAATGTTTCTAATTCAATTAAATGTGATTTTAAACATCAAACTGAAAAAAAAGCAGCTAAGCAGCAGGATAAAAAAATAAGCTTGTTATTAGAGCAAATAAATTTAGAATATGATTATTCTAAATTAAATGGTATCGATAAAATCTATATCCCAATAAAATATTTTGCAGATAATAACTATTCTGATGTTTTAATGAAGTTATCAAAAAGCTTTAAATTATATGTTTACATGCCTACAATTATAAAAACAAATTATAAAAATTTGATAATGAATAGTCTAGATGAGATAATTAAAAAGTTTAACATAGTTGGATTTGTTATTTCAAATTATTCAAATTTTTCATTTCTAGAAAAGTATATAAACCATTATGAAATAGTTGCTAACTATACCATGAATGTATTTAATATGTATTCAATAAACGAGCTAAAACAATTAGGCGTAACATCTATAACTCCATCTGTAGAATTAGATTCTGAAATTTTAAACAAGATAATTTCTAACAGTAGCCTTCCAGTTGAATTAATAGCTTATGGTAGAAATATATTAATGAACTCTTCTTATTGTTTATTAGGAAAAACAAATAAATGTTATCCAGAATGCAGTGCAAAATGTAAAAATAATAAGAAATATTATTTACAAGATCGATTAGGTTTAAGATTTAGAGTTATGCCTGATAATCTTCAAACAGTTACATCAATATACAATAGCAAAATAACATCTATTGAAACAAAGGATTTTAATGTATCATCTCTTAGAATTAACATTATGGACGAAACAATAGATGAAATTAATAAAATAATTAAAACTGTAAATACTGGAAGCAAAATGGAAGGTTCTGAATATACAAATGGTAATTTGAATAGAACAATTTAATTATAAAACGTACATAAATAAACACTCTATTTTATAAAATTTATAAAATAGAGTGTTTTTATTTTGTATTTTATTTCACATACTAATTTTATATAAATCTTTTGGTTTCAATGCTATTATCAACTAGATTTTCAAACTTAATAGCATCTTCTATAGTTCCAACAACTGAACCATAATGTGTTGGTATTGCACATTGTGGGTGAATTAAATTAACTAAATCAGCCGCTTCTTTATAATTCATTGTATATGTTCCTCCTACCGGAACCATAGCAACATCACATTTAATCGTTTTTAATTCATCAAGATCATCTGTATCTCCAGCAATATAAATTCTAATACCATCTATTTGAACGATATATCCTACCCAACCTTTTTGCTTTTGATGAAACGGTTTTAATCTATTATATGCAGCAACTGTCTCTATTAAAACATTATTAAAATCATATGATTCATTTGGTTTAACAGCAACAAGTTTTTCTTCATTTGGTTGTACTTCTTTTACTGCATAAATAACATTTGGTACAGAAATAATAATTGTATCATCATTCATAATTTTTTTAACATCATCAATTGAAAAATGATCATAGTGTTCATGTGTTATCAGAATAAAATCAGCATCATGTGGATTGCCTTCGATTTCATAAGGATCACAATATACAATTATTCCTGCCTTTTCAATTCTTATAGAACTATGATATAAAACTTTAACTCCATCTAATAAACTCATTAATCATTTCTCCTTTTTTGTTTTTAATATCATAAACAATAATTTTTTTAATATTAATACAACTATCATACATATTATAAAAACTGCAACCTCTAAAATTATAATAGCAATTATCGGATTAAATTTAAAAATGCTTTTCATAATACTTAATTTAAACAATACAGTGTTTAATTTTGTATGAAGCAAATATATTCCAAATGTTGCAGAAGCCACTGTAGAGATTACTTTAGTACCAGTTACAGAATATTTTTTATTTTCAAAAAAATACCTAATAATATAAAATAACGAGATAGTCATTAATACTATAGGAAGCGCTTCCCATGAGTCTAAAGCATATGATATATTTCCGCTATTTAAATACGGTATGTAAAAAAATGCAAATACCGAAATATATGATATTATAAATACAATAAATGCTAAAGCTAAGTTTTCTTTTGAGGTTTCAATTTTAGCAATATAATTACCACATATTATGAATGCAATAAAGACAGGAAAAAACGCTAATTGAAAATTGCTATCAATTTTTATATTTAAACATAATTTTAAAAAATTAACTAAAGTTGGTAATAGTAAAAATATAATAATAAAAAACAGATAATCCCTGTTTGAAAAATTTTTAACCATCTTTTGAATAAAAGGTAGTACTAAATAAACTCCAATAATTGCATATATATACCAATATGAGAACATATATGGTTTACTTATTATATCTTTTAAAAATAAAATAATATTTAAATTGTGTATATCCGTGTCTATAAAATAAAATATTAATGATATAAAAAAGGTTGGTACCAAGACTCTTAGCACACACTTTAATATTTTTTTATAACTATATTGCTTATCTAATACAAGTGCACCTGTAATCATCAAAAATAATCCAACTCCAACCTTGCATAAAGAATATGTTATGCAAAAAAAAGTCATATTAGAAAATGATTTATCAGTCATTATAAAACCATTAGTATGATTAATAATAACCATAAAGCATGCAAATATTTTTAAGATATCTAAATATATTATTTCTTTTTTACTTATTTCTTCTTTTACGTTCATTTATATTTATCCTTTAAACTCTAAATCCTTTATCTGCTTACCTAGTTTTTTCACTTATTTCTAATCTTTATCTAAAAATCATGCTGAGCTGTTAATTTTATAATTAAATCCATATTATCATCTTTTGCTGCTTTATTCTTTCTAATAGCACCACACTTTTCACATTTAAAAATAATAACATATCCTTTTTTACTATCTATCTCTGCTCCAACTGGAATCAATTTACCATGGCACTCTTCTTCTCTATCTCCTGGATTTTTATCAACATGTTTTGAATACAAACAAAAAGGGCAATGATTTCTACAGGAATATCCGAGTTTTTTAACTTTCTTGCCACAATTCTCGCATATAAACTCTTCATCTATTTCTGTAAAATTTCTCATCATTAATCCCTTTCATTTATCGAAATATTTAATTTATGCTTCTCTTTTTTCTTTAGTCTTTATATCTATTATTTTACTTTTGTGCTCTTTTTCATATTTTTTAACAATCTCTAATAAATACTTCCTTACCTCTGATGTTAACTCTATATCATCAAATACTTTTCCTGCATTTTCATCAGATCTTAATATTTGATATGCTGCTGTTCTTATATAGCAATGTATCCTTGTTTCTAGTCTATATTTATTCTTCTTGTTTTCATATTTTGATTTATAAAGTAATTTAATTAAAAAGTTAGAGTTGTCATATTCATACCTATCAATCTCTTGTCTGCAAATATCAATTACTCTATCACCTATTTTAAAGAATCTTCTACCAGTTGCAACTTGTCTTACTTCTGCAGCATCTTCTCTAGAAGAGATCTCTATTAATTTCTTTTCAACAATATCTTTTGTTTTCTTCATTTGTTGTTTCCTCCAAATTTCATTCCATATTCATATTACATTTATTTTTTTTAATTGTCAATTTTTTTTAATGTTCTCATCGCATTTAAAACTGCAATAACAGTAACACCTACGTCAGCAAAAACAGCAAGCCACATTGGTGCAAAGCCAAGAGCTGCAAGTATTAATGTTGCAATTTTAATTGTAATTGCAAATATGATATTTTGATGCGCTATGCTAATTGTTCTTTTTGCAATCTTAATTGCAGTTAAAACATTAGATATTTTATCATCCATTAATACTACATCTGCAGCCTCAATTGCACTATCTGCTCCAAGTGCTCCCATGGCAATTCCGACATCTGCTCTAGCTAGAGCTGGGCTATCATTTATACCATCACCGACAAATGCTATTTTTCCAGTACCAGAATTTTTAGACAA
>JAEEGL015129325.1_pt1 | contig 10340 bp, 7 predicted proteins | sample 9134231 | NCBI WGS metagenome assembly JAEEGL01 (sample SAMN16246548, study PRJNA631951) | gut metagenome | biome: gut microbiome; feature: rumen; material: fiber-attached | host: Bos | place: Iran: Karaj | collected 2018-10
AACTAAAATACAAAAACACTAATAGCAATATATAGGAAATAAGTTAATGATAATTATTTCAAAAAAAAAATAATATTTGCAATAAAATCATATGAAAAAATCAAAAAAAAATATATTATGTTAGAAGAAACTGATTCCAAAATTGAAAATATATCATACTATGAAGAAGATTCAAAAGATACAACATTAGGAAATCAAAGCAATATACCAATTATAAAAAACAATAATTTAAATAAATTAAAAAGAAAAAAAGATTATAACCAAGTAATTACATTGCAAAAAAAAAAACGGGGTCGAAAATCAAAAAATAAAAATCAAGCAAATAGAATTCATAATAAATACAAGAGAGATAATATAGTTTCCAGAATTAAAGTGAAATATCATAAATTTATAATCAAGAAATTGAATCTAAAATTAAATGAATTAAACATTAATGAATCTTTTGAAGAATTTGCTGGTTTTTTTCAAAGAGATATTACAATAAGCTCAAATTATAAATTAATGAATTTAAAAATATCTGATATTTTAGTAAAAATTGAATGCTCAAGAAATCAAGGTTTCTTAAATAAAATCATATATGAAAAAGTTTGTAATTTCAAAGAAATGAAAATTTTACTTTCTAAAACTTATAAAGAATTTTATGAAGAATATTTCATGAAAAGCAAAGAAGTTAAGTCATTTATTAGAAATGAAGGAGATTATGTTAATCCTGTTTTGGATTCTTTATTTAATAATTTTAAAAATAAACCAAAAAATCAAAAAAAAAAAAGTAAATTATATGATACTCTTTTTAGTAATGAGCTTAAATATAATAGGATATTATCTAATAAATAATTTAAAATGATTTTTAAAGGATTGTTTAAGTAATGATTATCTATTATGTGTAATTTTAGTTAAAGTGTTTATTTTTAAAATATTACTTTAAATTTATATACATGAAATCTTAAATATGTATATTTTTTTTATTTAAAAGTTTAAATTTTTTACAAAAAGGAAAAATAAAAAAACTTCTATTACAACATATAAAATTAAGAAACTCTCATATTTATAAAAAAATAGAATGAATAGTATTTAATTATATATAAAACTATTTAATTGTTCCTAAATTATTAATTATTATGATAAAAATTTTGAAATTATTTATTAAATAAATGAATAGTGATAGAAATAATCTTTTTAATGATTCATTAAATAATTTGTATGATACATTAGAAATATCTGAAGAAGAAATTTTTCATTTAAGTGCAAATATCATTCAAAGTGTATTTAAAGGATATATATTAAGAAAAATATTGGATTATAGAATACATTTATATTTAAATTATTTATGGGCCTTTAATTTCCTTGATAATTTTTTAAAATTTAAATTGAATAAAAAATTGTTAGATAATCTTTTATTGAATGACTATTTCAAAACTAATAAAAAACATCTTAAGGATATATATTCTACAATTAATTATAAAACACCTCAAATATTTATTAGAAAAAAATACATATTTTTAAGGAATTTTATCAGTATAAGAAATGAAGATTTTTCTTTGAATCCAAAACATAATTTATTAGAATCAAATAAATTAATGAAAAATAGTTATGAGATTAATAAAGAAATTAAAACATTTGAAACTAAAATACCTGAATTGAATGGAAAATATAATAAGAAAAATAATCTTTCTAAAAAAGAAAAAAGTAAGAAAAATATTTGTTATAAATGTAAAAATTATTCAAATCCAAATATATTTAATAATCCTCTTACATTAGTTATCAAACTAAATAACAGTTCATCCTATAAAAATTTATTTAATATTAAGAAAAATTGAGATCAGTAAATGGATTATTAATTTAATCAAATCATTTAAAAGAATTAATATGAAAAATATTATGAAAGTTATATTATAAAATATATTATCAAAAAAATAAAAATTTATTTAAATTTAATTCTTATTAAAGAACAAACAACAATAATATTTTATCAATCACGACTGCATTTATTTGATAAAATTGGTATAAAAATTGTGAATCTTTTTTATATAAAAATAAAAGAACACTATTTAATCTTTTAAAAAATTTGAATTTTAAAGGTTATTCAATTTTTTACAAACAATCTTTGAGTTTATTTACTATTTAAAAATATATTATATTGATTAGGCCAATTGTTTTATAAATTAAATTACAAATTACTAACTTAAATATAAATATAAAAATACAATAAAAGAAATTATAAAATTAGATAAAATGAATTACGAATTAAAAAAATTAAATTCAAAAGAAGGATATCAAAAATTAGATGAATCAAGTACTGAAGAGGATTCAGATATAATAATTGTAGCTGATTCTGATATTGAAAAAAATAAAGAAGAAGAAGAAGATAGATTAAAACGTGTAAATATAAAGAAATTATCAAATCAGGAAATAGTGTTTAAATCAATAAAAATTTCTTTACAAAATTGGAAGAAAAGTGTTTATAATCAAGTCCAATTATTTTTTACTCAAATCTTTTCAATGTATCTTCCTATTTTAAAAGCAAAAATAATAGATGCAATTTCATCAAATAGTAATTATGATGAATTAATTTTAAGATTTAAGACATATCTTTTTTATTTAATGATACAGCTAATAATTAATGAAATTTTGGAACTATTTGAATATTTTTTTATAAGAAGTTCAAATAATAAATATAAAGATTTATTGTTAGAACAAATAGTTAAAAAAGATATTACATTTTTTGATCTTTTTAAAACAGGAGAATTAGTAGAAAAAATAGGTGACTGTGAAGATAATATTCAAGAAGATTTTATTTTCAAAACAATTTCATTTCTCCAAAAATTATTAAAATTACTTTTAATGAGTTATTATTTATTCATAACATCATTACGTTTAACATTAGTATTATTAATAGTTTTTTTATGTAAATTAATAGTAGATTACTTATCAGAAAAATTTACAATATTTTCAGATTTTGAAGAAATATTAAAATTATCAGAAAAATATTCAAATAACTTAAACGAACTAATATCAAATATTCGAATGATAAAATCATTTGGTAAAGAAGAAGATGAAGTAAAAAAATTAGAACAAATCAAAAGATTAATATCATTTGATTATAACATAGCAACAACTATAATATTTAAACTTTCATCACTAGTAGAAAAAGGAGGAGAGGGAATAACACTATTTTTTGCAGGAAAATATATTTTAGAAAAAAAATTTACTTTAGGAAAATTTACAGTATTTCAACAATATCAAGATGAATTTTCAGAATGTTATATGGAGATAAGAAATATAATAAAAGAATATAAAAAATTATTACAAAATTGGAACTTATTTTTTGAATTATATGATTTTCCAATTTCAATTAAATCAACAATTAATTACATTCCAAATACATTAGTAGGAAAAATACAATTTGATAAAGTAACTTTTTCATATCCTTTAAAACCTTTAGTTAAAGTTTTAAATAATTTATCTTTTGAAATAGAACCAGGGAAAATTTTTGCAATTTGTGGTTTTTCAGGAAGCGGAAAGACTACAATATCTAGTTTACTACAAAGATTATATGATCCAAACGAAGGAAAAATTTTAATTGATGATATTGATATGAAAGATTATAATATAAATTTCCTAAGAAAAAATATTGGATTTGTTTCACAAGAACCAATATTAAATAGTGGAACAATAGAAGAAAATATAACATATGGTATAGCATCATATAAAAAAAGGGATTTTGAAGAAGTTTTAAAATTAAGTAATGTTAATTCATTTATAAATGATAAAAATTTATTTCCAAATGGTTTAAAAACTTTAGTTGGTGAAAGAGGAATTAAAGTAAGTGGTGGTCAAAAACAAAGAATTGCTATTGCCAGAGCTTTAATGAAAAATGCAAAAATTTTAATCTTTGACGAAGCTACTTCAGCTTTGGATGCTGAAAGTGAAGGAGAAGTACAAAAAGCTATTGATAATATTGTTAAAACTAAAGGAATTACTACTGTCATTATTGCTCACAGATTAAGTACTATTATTAATGCTGATAAAATTGTTGTTTTAAATAAAGGAAATGTTGCTGAAATTGGTACTCATAAAGAGTTAATTGATAAAAATGGAGAGTATAAAACATTATTTAGGAAACAATTGGTTTATGAAAAAAAGAAAAGTAAAGAGGAGATTAAGGATAATATAGAAGAAGAAGTTTTGATAGATGAAAGGAATGAAGAGGATGATTAAATTTTTTTACTTAATTTATATTATTTTAATACAAATTATAAATTATTAAGGCATTTAATTTATATTTTTTTTTAGGAAATTTAATTTATAAATGAATATGGAAAAAAAAATTAAATAATCAAGGATATAATATTTACAAAAAAAATCTATTTATCAAAAAAAAATGATAAAAAAAAATTAAAAAAAAGATAAATAAAAAATCACTATTATAATTTAAAAAAACCTAAAACAAAACTTAAAATAAAATAAAAAAAATAAAAAATTCAATATAAAATAAAAAAAATTTCAAAACAAATAGGTTTGAAAAAAATTACAAATCTTATCAACTAAATACCTAGGTCTAGCAGTATTATGTCCTCCTTCACAAATAGTAAAAAACTTCTTATCACTTTTACAAGGGCAAGCTTCAAACAATTCAATAGTATGTTCCTTATTAATCAACTCATCATTCATAGCATGAACAAAATAAATAGGTTTATCAATTAACTTAACATCATCAATAGGATTTAACTTAATTAAATCTAAGCCATTTTTATTTGAAATAGTTTTATTTAAAATTTTAATAGCAGCTCCTATTATAATGTTAGGTAAATTAATTTGTTTAGAACACAATTCCTTAGCAAGCATAGTAAATTTTGCAAAAGAAGAATCAGCACAAAGGCATTTGACTCTATCATCAAGATGCGAATAAATGATTGAAGTAGCCGCTCCCATTGAATGACCCCATAAACCAATTTTACCAACAAAAGGTAATTTACATACAAAATCAATAATAATTTTTAAATCTTTTTTTTCATGATAACCTAATGATATATAATCACCTTCACTTTTACCACAACCTGCAAAATCAAAAACAAATAAATTTATTTTTCTTTTTATTATATCACCCATGTAATGAAGACCTTCTATTCGACTACTTGAATTACCGTGAAGATATATTATTACTGGCATTATTAATGTGTCACGGTCTTCTATAGATAATTCAATAAATGATGACTTTATTATATTACCTTTTGAAGCTAAAATGTCATAGTCAGAACGATGGTAAGTTTTAGAAAAATAGGTAAAGGTATTTTGGCCTAGTTCTTCTTTTTGATAGTTGTCACGAGGAGGACGGATTATTGCCTTCCATAGAGATTCATAACTTATTGTGAATTTTTCATCCTGCATATATTTTTTTTTTTTTAATTGGTTAATTTTTTTAATTTTTACATATATTTGTTTGAAGGTTTTTGTTAATTTATATTTTATTTATTTTTTTATATTATATATAAATTTAATCAATCAAAACAATTATTTTTACTTTTTTTAAATCATATATGAATAAATTTGAAATAATAATTATATAAAAAAGATATATATATATATATCCAATAATTAAAAATATTTAAATGATAGATAAATTCGTATTTTATAATATTTTTTTATGAATATTCATTCATTTCTATAATATCTTATTTTAAAAGTAGGAGTTGAATTATATCATTCATAATTTTATTGATGCTATACATTTTATTTTCATTTTGTATAAATACACAATTTAGTTTTATGAGTAAATGAAGTTCTTAATCGTTTGATTTAAAATAAAAATATAATCATCAAAATGTCCATTAGAATAATGGTATTATATAAAGTTGAAAAAAGCATAAAAATCCCAGTAAATAAAAAAGTAGGAATGGGTCTTAAGATTAAATAATAAACATATAAATTTAAAACCAATCCAATTCCTAAAGAGATTAAACCAATATATAATTAGTTTTTTTCATTTTTTTATATTCATCAAATGTTTTAGAATAATCTAAAAAAAGTCCAAAAAGAATGATATCATTAATAGGAACTGAAGTACATCTATTTAAAGGAGATAATATTAATTTTGAACTAAGTAATCTTAAAGGAACAAATTTTGTGTATTATTTGTTAATTTATTTTTTTCTTTTATTTTTAATAATTAATAATTCAAATTTTTTCATAAATTAAAGATATAATAAAAACAGATATTATAAATTTTGAATTTGTAAATACTAATAAAAATTGCAATTATATCATTAATTAACCAATTATGGATAAAAAACAAGATTAACATTAAAATAATTCCTATTGAAAAGCATAATATAAATTCATATGAATATTCACCTAAAAAGGTATTATTAAATATTTATTAGATAAAGTTTTTTCAATTTCGCATCTTTTATGAAAAGGTTCAATAAAGATTTCAGTAGTTAAAAGAATAATAATAATTAAACATAAAACAATCCAATTACTTAAAAAAATAACGAAATAAATTGTGGATAAAACCTATAATTAAAATAATTGAAATAAAAGTTAAATTTTCTGGATTTCTAACTTCCTATTACACTTTTTAATTTTGATTAAATGAAAAATAAATAATTTCAAATACAAAAACCATAATTACAAAAAAATAAATCAAAATTTCCTAAAAAAAATCTTTGACAAATTTTATAATATTCAAAAGTAATTGAGTTTCTGATTTTTTAAAATTAATAGTTAATATAATTTTAAACTAATATTTTGTTGTTGTTAAACATTAATATTGTATATAAATATCAATATAATCATTTTGATGTAAAGAAAAAGAATATTTTGATAAAATTATCTCAGTAATATTATTATCATATAAAAGAAAAATAGATTCAAATATTATTTTTCATTTTTATCAATTAAAAGATTTTGTTTGAAAATAAATCTTATTGATCTTCTTAAATTATCTTCTGATTCAAATACCCTTTTTTTATTTACACATAAAGGTATTTCTTTGTATTTTACCCTCCAATTTTCTGAAAATTCACAATCAGAAAAAATTATAATATTATAATTATTTGAATTTTCTATTAAAAGAGTTGAAATTTCTAAAATATTTATAAAGGTTCTTTAAGATATTTTTCTTTTGAAATAATTTGATTTGAATTTATGCTTTTGGTTTCAAAAAGAAAAATAAAAATTTTTATAGTATATTACCATTTACTAAAATATTAAACAATATATATAAGAAATTTCAATTCTTTTTTTTTTTAATTTGATGAAAAAATAATTAATGAATTTATAGCATTTATAGGATTATTTTAATATTGAATTGGATGATTAGTAAGTAAACATATTAATTTGCTATTAATTAAATTAATTTTTAATTTATTTAAAAAGCATTAAAAAAAAAAATAAAATAAAATGCATAATATAATTCATGAACAAAAACACTTGATAAGGAATTTCAATAATTGTTTTAAAAATTTCCAATCACTTAAAAGTATAAATTATATACCACATACAATTAAACCTAATTACTTATCTATTCCTCGTGATATAAATATAATAGAAATGATATCTAATATAAACAAAGATTTAAAAGAACAATTGTCCGAAAATTTTTATAAGCAATTAACACAAAGAGAAAAAACAAGAAGAAGATTATTTATTGATGCAATGAAAAATTATATTCAAATTAATCGAATAAGCGAGACAATAATATACCCAACAATTTTTCTATATGATATTTTAATAAAAAATAATAAAACTTCATTAAATTTAGAAAAATTAAGTGTAGGTGCATTAATATTATCAATAAAGTTTAATTATTATGCAGGATATAGATATACAAATAAAAAATTTACAAATTATAATTATAATGATTATTCTTCAAATGAATTAAATCAAATTGAGTTAATGTGTTTGTCGTTAATCAATTATAATTTATATTATATTCATCCTATGATTTATTTAGAATTGTTTTTTGTAAATGGAATTGTCTTTACTACTGATGATATTAAGGCTGATGATAGTAATTATATCTATAAAACAGCTTTAATTGTTTTAGAAGAGATTATGAAAAGGAACAATTCTTATATTGAATATAACCCATTTTTAATTTGTTGTGCTGTTATTTCATTTTCAAGAAAAAAATTTAATTTAGAAGAATGGCCATATTTTTTAGGAAAAATTTTTGATATTTCATATAATGAGTTTAAAGAAACTTTGGATTTTGTAAATGATATATTAAATGGTTTTAAAATAAATAAAAAAACATTTTTAGAAAAAAATAATATAATTGGAATTAATTTTACACAAAGAAATAATAATAATCGTAATTTAAAAAGACATTTTATAAAAATTCAAATAAGAAATGAAGAACTTAAGGATAAATCAGAAAGACAAAATTCAAGTGTAATAAATGTATTTAAAAATAAATTAATAGACAATATTAGCCAAAAATTAACAGCAAATAATTCAATAGAAAAATCAAAATATTATCATGATAATCTATTTAATAGTAATACATCAATAATTAATAATGAAAAAAAAAATACTAATAATTATTATTTAAGTAAATATGAGTCTTCTAATAAAAAAAAAGAAATAACAATTATTTATATCAATGAAAATAGTAAAAATGAAGATAGTTTTAGATATATTTTAAATAAAAATTTATTACGATATAATTATAGATATATAAAAGGATCAAATAGATTAATTTATAATAATTCTGAAATAAAAGAAAATATAAAAAATATGAAAAAAAATTTAAATGTTGAAAATAAAAATAAATTATATTCTTCACAAGAAATTATATATAATAATAATAATAACTTTAAAAAAGAAAATACTGAAAAATATGAAGAAAAAAATATTCCAAAAAAAATTCCTTCAATTGAACATTATAAAAAATTTAATGTATCTTTACATAATAAATTACCTATTTCTCTTTTGGAAAGAAGAGTAAAAAATTTAAGTAATGTAGTTAATCATTTATATAGTAATCATCATAATAATATATTATAATAGAATATATTAAGAATATATTATTTTATTACATTTTATTGTTTTCTTTTATTTAAAATAATTTAGTTAATTATATATTTTTCAAAATACTTAGTTTATTTACTTTTTTTCATATTTATTCTAAAGGAATTATTTAATCAAGTTAAAATAATTGTATTATAATAAATATAGAAAAATCACTAAAAATATAAATTTAAATTATTGAATAATATTTTTTAATTATTAATAATTTATAATCATTTAAAAAAAATTATAGAATAATAAGATTACTATTCATCCTAGATTTACAAAAAAATTATTTTTCTTTACTTCAATAATTCAAAATTTTTTTTATATTTTAAATTTTCTGATTGATTTATATTTATATTAAAAAATAAATAATGAATAAATCTTGTTTAATAATATTTATAAATTTCTTATTATTTTTCTTTTGCTTTATTTAGAATAAAATTCCCTAAAAATTCAAGAGGGTTTTCAGGTCTTACTTTTGCTAATTCTAACATTCCTTCTTGTACTGTTGCAGTAACTGTAGATTCAAGATATGCTCTTGTTGAAGTAATTTGTTCTGGTTGATTTTCTGATTTATTATCTACTTTTTGGGATTGATTTACACTTTCATTTTGACTTGATTTTGATTTTGAACTTTTTTTTGATGAACTTTTTCCATCATCATTTTTGCTACTTGAGACTTCTGACATTTTTGTTCTTTATATTATTTTTAATTTTTATATAAACGTTTTATTCAAAAAAAAAATTTATTTGCATTTTATATTTTTTTAATCAAAAAAAAATAAATAAAAATGATATATATGTATTTTTAACGCCAAAAAAATTTTCAAGTGAACAAAATTTTTAAAATTTCCATTTAAAAAATATAAAACATAAAAAAAAATTTCTATTTTTTATTTAATCAAAAATAAAACAAAAATAAAAAAACCACATAAAATAAAAAATGAATAAATCTACTGATTAGAACAATTAACAGTTTTATGATATGAACCACCATCTTCATCATCATCATCTTCATTTCTATCATCTTCCTTTCCACCTCTATAATTAGAATTTTCATCACTGGCTTTATAATCAGTCATAAAATATTTTTCCCCATCACTAGGAAAACCTTTAGCATCATTAACATGTAATTTTTCATGTTTCAAAATTTCAGCAACTTTTTTCATTTGATCTTCATTTAAAGAAGGAGGAAAATCAATTTGAAAATCAATATAAAGATGACCAAAACGATAAGGTGAATTAAAAAAGGGCATTCCTAATTCTTTAACAGTTTTCAAAGTAAGTGGTTTAATAATTTCACCTGGTTTAGTAAAAACCAT
>JAEEGL015425837.1_pt1 | contig 10340 bp, 9 predicted proteins | sample 9134231 | NCBI WGS metagenome assembly JAEEGL01 (sample SAMN16246548, study PRJNA631951) | gut metagenome | biome: gut microbiome; feature: rumen; material: fiber-attached | host: Bos | place: Iran: Karaj | collected 2018-10
GCGCTCACCTCGATGGCGTCGAGCGGACGCTTGTCAATCTCCAGCGAGAGCGCCCGCAGGGCCTCGTCGCCCTGCTCGCGTACGCGGCGCAGGATGTCCTGAACGCGCTCCAGGATGACCGGATTCTCGGAAGACGGCCGGCGGCAGAGCGCTTCCCACTGTTCCCGGGGAGGGTTGAAGAATACTTCCAGCATGGTTTAGGGAATGATTTTGTCAATGTTCAACACCAGGATGCCCTCGGCGCCGATGGCCTTGAGCTGGCGGATCTTGTCCCAGAGGTCGGCCTCGTCCACCACGGAGTGCATCGAGCACCAGCCCTTGGCGGCGAGCGGCATCACGGTCGGGCTGCGCATCGCAGGGAGGATGCGGCAGGCCTCCTCCACGGAGGCTTCCGGCAGGTTCATCAGGATGTATTTCTTGCGGCGGCTGACCATCGCGGAGTCGATGCGGAACAGGATTTCGTCGAGTGTGGCCTGTTCTTCGGCGGACAGTTGTCCGGATGAGATCAGCACGGCCTCGGAGAAGAAGACCTGCTCGACCTCGCGCAAACCGTTGGAAACCAGCGTTCCGCCGGAGGAGACGATGTCGAAGATGGCGTCGGCGATGTCGGCCGCCGGGGCGATCTCCACCGAACCGGTGATCACCTCGATGCGGGCCTGGATGCCCTGCTCCTGCAGCCAGCGTTTCAGGATGCCGGGGTAGGAGGTGGCGATGCGCTTGCCCTGGAACCACTGCGGACCGTCATAGTCCACGGCCTTGGGAACGGCCAGGGAGATGCGGCAGCCGCCGAAACCGAGTTTCTTCTCGACCTTGACGTCGAAGCCGCGCTCCTCGACTTCGTTCAGGCCCACGATGCCCAGTCCGGCGGTGCCGCTGGACACGACCTGCGGGATGTCGTCGTCGCGCATATAGAGGACTTCCAGGGGGAAGTTCGGCGCCTGGGCCAGGAACTTCCGGCGCGAATCGTCGATGTCGATCCCGATCTCGCGCAGCAGGGCGGTGCTCTCCTCGTTGAGGCGGCCCTTGGATTGGATGGCTAATCTTAACATATCTTTTTTTACTACTAACTTTCACAAAAAAGGCCTGCCGGACACACCGGCAAGCCTCGCTATCGCGTCACGCACATACGCGCCGACCTACCGGACACTTCAGGCTCGGTGGTGATGGTGGTATGCAGTGCTCATAGTCATACGTTTTGCAAAGTTATCCATTATTTCCAAAAAAGCAAATCTCAGCGGCCATATTTATGCAGCGCTCGGGCGGGCCGTTTCCGGCACCGGACGGCAGTTGTCCGAGCGGAGGCGGACCCCGTCGGAGAAGAGAACTTCTTCAAAGGCCCCGGAAGCATCAGCTTTGTAGGTGGAAGTGGAGCGCTGCTTCCAGGAATCCCGGGTTTTGGGATTTCTGACCCGGAAGGTGAGGAAATGGTTATCCCGGTCGATGAGTTCGTAAATCTTAGTGGATTTGGGGGCGGCATAAAGGCGACCGAACTGGAATTTCTTGATTGTTTGCATATCTTTCAAATTGATTACTATATATTATAGAATCAAATGGAAAATCTTTCAAAACCAATTGCAAAAAATTTCGCAGAGCTTGGAATGCTCTGCGAAGTCTAACCGATGGAATGTGTCCCGGAACGGAACCCTTTTCAGTTCGTTCAGCTGTCAAACCCGATCCGGGGCCGCTTGGGCGCCGAGAGGGAAGAGGGGTTGCCCTTGATGGATTTCTCCAGGATTTCCTGCGAAATGGACTCGTCGGCGAGCGCCGCCACCATCGCCGCCTCGTTCACGATAAAGGCGATGTCGGAGGAGGCGTAGCCGTCGGACAGCAGGGCCAGGCGGTCCAGGTCCACATCGTCCGAGAGCGGGCGCCCCTTCAGGTGGATCGCGAACATCGCCCGGCGCGTCTCGGCGTCCGGAGCCGGAATCTCGTACTTCAGGTCCATCCGCCCCTTGCGCAGCACGGCCGGGTCGATCATGTCCACGCGGTTGGTGGTGCCGATCACGAACACGCCCCGCTCGGCGCAGTTGTTCAGCTGCGAGAGGAACTCGTTCACCTCTTCAGCGCGGTTGCGGGCCGAATCGGACCCGCGGGCGGGCACGAACGAGTCGAACTCGTCGAAGCAGATAACCGACGGTGCGTTCATCTCGGCCTTCTGGAACAGATCCGCGATCTTGCCCTGCGTGCCGTGGATGTAGGTGCTGCCCAGGTCGGAACCGTTTACCAGGTAGTAATTGAAGCCCGATTCCTCGGCGAACTTCTTGGCAAAGAAGGTCTTGCCGCAGCCCGGCGGGCCGTAGAGCAGCATCCCGTTGGGTGGGAGCAGGCGGTACCGGGCGGCCTTCTCCTTGTCCTGCAGCACCCAGATCACCCGCTGGAGCAGCTCTTGCTTGAGCCCTTCCATGCCGGCCACGTCGGCGAATCCGCCCTGCCCGGGCCGGTTCCTGCGGGCCTGCAGCCGGACCTGGTCCTCCCGGGGTTTCTCGGCCTCCTGCGGCCGGTCCGCCGGGGCGGTCGCCTCCCGCAGGCTGATCTCTCCGGGCTGGAAATCCTCCGACAGCAGGGACAGCAGCACGGAGGCGTCCGGCCGCTGCGCGGGGTCGGGGTTCAGGCCGGCTTCCAGGATGGCGTCCATCGCCGGGTCGGCCGGTCCGCTTTTCGGGAACTCCAACGCGGCCTCGCGGGCCCGCCCGACGCTGATCTTGCGCGAATAGAACGAGTCGTGCGCGCCGATGTGGCAGTGCCAGGGTGCCTTGCCGTAAAGCAGCGTGTAGAGGATGGCGCACACGGAGAATACGTCGCTCTTGGCGGTAAAAGTCCCTTTCAGGGCCTCCGGGGCCACATAGAACAGGTTGAGGTCCTCCGTCGGGAAGGGAACGGCGCCGTCCACGTCCTCGTGCATGTGCCCGAGGTCGATGATCTTCGGCGTCAGGACGCCGTCCGGCCCGGATTCCAGCAGGATATTGCGCGGGGTGAGGTCGTTGTGGTTCAGGTGCAGTTCATTGTGCAGGTACACAAGCCCCTCGAGGACCGGGATGAGGATGGATTTGGCCTCCTGCACGGAGAAGGTCCTGCCTTTGCGGAGGAGTTCCGACAGGAGCGAGCCGTTGAAGAACTTCGTGACCAAATACTGGAAATCCCGCCCGTTGATCTTGCCGGAGCCGTTCCCGACGTGGCGGATGATGTTGGGGTGGGAGATGATCTGGCAGAAGACGATCTCCTCCACCAACCCTTCCCGGAGCATCTTGTCCGGCATGTTCGCCAGGTCGTAGAACTTCAGGAAAAAGGGGACGCCGGCGGCGTTCTTCACGATGTAGCTGTCGTTGTACAGGCCCGCCTTGATGAAGCGGTGCACGGTGTATTCGCCGAAAACGGTATTGTCAGGTAAGCGGATCATGGGCGGTTATGTCTATTGGAAGGACTGATACCAGTGCTGAAGCGTGTAGAAGGCGTCTTTCTTCTCGCCTTTTTCGGACACCAGGCCCTTGCGGTTGAAGTCGTCCTGGATGCCTTCCAGGGCGCGTCGCGGCGAGCGGAAATCCTTGAGGATCCAGGGCGTGCAGCCCGCCAGGCCGGGGATGTTCTTCATCATGCGGATGTTGGCCTCGTACAGGCGCACGAGGTATTCTTCCGTAAAGCGTTCGTCGGGACTGCCGTGGCGGCCGTATTTCGCACCGCCGCCCAGTTCCGAAAGGATAACCGGCTTGTCCACCGGGAAGGTCCACTGCACGCGGTCGCATTTCTCGACGTCGCCGTCGTACCAGCCCACGTACTGGTTGAAGCTCAGCAGATCGGTGAGGTACATCAGCTCGTCCACGAGGGTCAGCTGCCCGGGGGCGGTCTCGTCCTTCTCCATCGCGGCGGACACCAGGCGGGTGGGATCCTGCGCGCGCGTCCGGGCGATCAGGCGGCCCAGGAAGTCGAGGCGCTGCGCCGAGCGCGGCGTCTCGTTCGCGACGGACCAGATGATCACGGCGGCGCGGTTGCGGTCGCGGGCGATCATCTCGTCCAGTTGGTTCCCGGCATTGGCGTAGGTGTCGGCGCTGCTCCAGTCGATGGTCCAGTACACCGGGATCTCCGACCACACCAGCATGCCCGTTTCGTCCGCCATCCGGACCATGCGCTCGTTGTGCGGGTAGTGAGCCAGGCGTACGAAGTTGCAGCCCAGTTCCTTCGCCCAGCCCAGGGTGGTGCGGGCGTGCGCGTCGCTGAAGGCGCGGCCCGCCGGCTCGCCCGGCCGTTCGTCGTGGATGGAGATGCCCCGCAGGAAGATTTCCTTCCCGTTCAGCAGGATCTTGCTGCCCTGCGTCTCCACGGTCCTCAGGCCCACCCGGTCGCTTATGCGGTCCGTCTCGGAAGTCAGGACGAACTCGTACAGCACGGGGTCTTCGGGGCACCAGAAACGGATGCCGGAACGGCGGGGGATGACGATGCGGAAGTCCGCCCGCCCGTCCCCACCGGTGCGCACGGCGGCGCTCATCTTCAGTCCGGGAATCTCCACGCGGACCTCCTGCGAGGCCTGGCTTCCGTCCAGCTGCACCCAGCCTTCCACGGCGTCGCGGCCCGGTGTCAGGCGGATGGCGTAGTCCCGGATGAAGGTCTCGGGCACGTCCACCAGCTGCACGCTGCGGGTGATGCCGCCGTAGTTCCACCAGTCGGTGTTGACGGTGGGGACACCGTCCGCATGGCGCTTGTTGTCCACCTTGACTACCAGCGAGTTGCGCCCTTCCTTCAACTGCTCCGTAACCTCGAAGTCGAAGGCGGTGAAGCCGCCCACGTGCTTGCCGACGATACGGCCGTTCAGGCCGGCGATGGTCTCGTAGTTGGCCCCGTCGAAGTGGATGAAGTAGCGCCGGCCGGGCTGCGGTGCCGCATCGAACAGGCGGCGGTACCAGACGGTGCCCTCATAGTAGTAGAGCTTCTCGCGCTGGGTGTTCCAGTCGCCCGGCACCTCGAGCGTGCCCGCCGCATCGAAGTCGTACTCGATCAGGCGCGTGGGGTTCTCGTAGAAATGCCTGTCGGCGAAGAAGGTGGAGGGAGTGGGCATCGGCTGCATCCGGTAGTTGTAGTAGCCGTTCTCATAGGGGTCCACGATGGCGTTCCAGGTCCCGTCCAGGGACACGGTGGTCCTTCCGTCCACGTTGTGGATGGCAGGAACTGCCGCTGCCGGGAAGGCCAGCAGGGTCAGCAGGGTGTATAGGGCGATGCGTTTCATAGGGTCGGGATGATGCGTTGATAGGCGAGGCGTTCGTCGCCGTTGAGGAGGTAGATGATGCCGCAATAGGAAAAACCGTGCTTGAGCAGGTTGTGCTGCATGATCCGGTTGTCGCGGTGGGTGTCGATGCGGATGTTGCCGCAGGCGGCCGAGGCGTACCCGACGAGGGCGGCGAAGACGCCGTGGACGTCCGGCAGGCTGGCGATCCGGTGGATGACCAGGTAGGGGAGGGTGTCCTCCAGCCAGGCGCCCGCGTAGATGCGGGCGTAAGTGGGCTCCGGGGAGGGGATCATCGCGAAATAGCCGGCCACGCGCTCCGGCCCGTCCAGGCAGACGTGCCCCCAGCCGCCGGCGATGTCCCGCAGGACGGCCTCGTCGTCGGGGTAAGCGCCGGCCCACTGGGTGGGGTTGCCGTCGGCGCGCATGATGCTTTTTGCGGCGGCGAACACCTCCCGCAGCGCGGGCAGGTCGTCGCGGGTTGCTTTGCGGATCTCCATCTCTTTACAAAAATAATCATTTTTTGGACCTTGTGCACGGCCGGCCGGTCCGCCGGAAGCTATTTCCGGTCGAAGATGATGGAAATGATGGCACAGAGGCCCATCAGGAAGGGATAATACAGGTAGGGGATGATGGCGGCGGGGGAGATGGCGGCCAGGCCGGAGGCCATCAGCAGCTGCGCCCCGTAGGGGATCAGCCCCTGCACCAGGCAGGAAAAGGTGTCCAGCAGGCTGGCCGTCTTCTTCGGCGACACGCCGAAACGCTGCGAAATATCGTGGGCGATGCCGCCGGTGGTGATGATCGCCACGGTGTTGTTGGCCGTGCACAGGTTCGCCAGGCTCACGATGCCGGCGATGGCCGCCTCGGCGCCGCGCTTGCCGCGGATGCCCCGCGAAAGGGCGTCGATGATCAGGTCCAGGCCGCCTCCGGCACGGATCAGTTCCAGCAGTCCGCCGGCGAGCAGGGTCACGATGATCAGGTCCGACATCCCGGCCACCCCTTCTCCGACGGCGCCCAGCCAGCCCGTCCAGTCCAGGCTGCCCGACAGGAAACCGATGAGCGCGGCGGCGGCGATGCCGGCGGAGAGCACCAGGGTCACGTTCAGCCCGCATAGGGCCAGCACGATGATCAGCAGGTACGGCAGCGCGCAGTACCACGCGGCGGTGGTGGTGAACGGAGCCTCCTCCACCCGGCCGCCCCGGATGAAATAGATGACCGTCACGGCCAGGAAGGCCGGCAGGACGATGCGCAGGTTCGCGCGGAACTTGTCGCGCATCTCGCAGCCCGCCGCCCGCGTGGAGGCGATGGTGGTGTCGGAGATGAAGGAAAGGTTGTCGCCGAAGAAAGAGCCGCCCACGACAACGGCGGCCATATAGGGCGCCGGAATGCCGCACTGGGCGGCGATGCCCGTTCCGATGGGGACCAGGGCCACGATGGTGCCGACGCTGGTGCCCATCGCCATCGAGATGAAGCAGGCGGTCACGAAGAGGCCGGCGAGCAGCCAGCGGGGCGGCACGGCGGAGAGCATCAGCGACACGGTGGCGTCCACGGCCCCGATGCTCTGCGCCGTCTGCGCGAAGGCGCCCGCCAGCAGGAAGATCCAGATCATCAGCAGCACGTTGGGATGCCCCGCGCCGCGGGAGAAAGCCGCCAGGCGCTCCGGCAGCGGCCCGCGGGCCACCGCCACGCCATACACGCCCGCCAGCAGGAACGCGGCGGAGACGGGCACCTTGTAGAAGTCGCCCGCCACCAGGGACGAAACGAGATACACCAGCAGGAACACCGCCAGCGGACTGATGGCCACCAGGCCCCGGGACACGCTACTTTTCACTTTTTTGCCACTTGACGGACACAAATATAAATATTTTCCGTATCTTCGTTTTCTACTAGAACTGATGTTTATGACCAAGTTTTTATCCGTCCTGCTGGCAGCGGCAGCCATTTCCACCTGCGGCGCCAAATCCCCGTTCCCCGTCGAGGAGTTCACCACGCCCACCGGCGGAAAAGTCCAGGTGTTCATGATCCATCACGGGTCCATCGCCCTGAGCTACAAGGGCTTCAATATCCAGGTGGATCCCGTCGCCAAAATGGGGCAGAGCACCATTGACTACTCCTCCTTCCCCAAGGCGGACCTCATCCTGGTCACCCACGAGCACGGCGACCACCTCGATCCCGACGCCATCGCCGCGCTTTCCAAACCGGAAACCCGCGTGATCCTCAACCCCTCCTCGCAGGCCAAGCTGGGCCATGGCGAGGCCGTCTCCAACGGCGACACGCTGAAGGTCGGCTCCGTGGGTATCGTGGTCGTCCCGGCCTACAACATCACCGAGGACCATCTCCAGTTCCATCCCAAAGGCCGCGACAACGGCTACATCCTCGACTTCGACGGCCTGCGCATCTATGTGTCCGGCGACACGGAAGACATCGACGAGATGGCTGCCTTCGGCCCCGTCGACGTGGCTTTCCTGTCCGCCAACCAGCCCTACACGATGACCACCACCCAGTGCATCGAGGCGGCGATGACCCTCCGGCCGAAGGTCCTGGTGCCCTACCACCTCTCCGACACCGACATGCAGGAGATCAAGAACGTGCTGGATTCCAACGACTCCGGCATCGAGGTCCTCCTCTTTGAAGAGCTCCGATAGGCGATGAAGGCCGGATTGATCGTCGCATTGGACACGGAGTACGAAGCCCTGCGCCGCTCCGGCGTGACGGGCGTCGTCCGCTCCGGCATCGGTAAGGTGGGCGCCGCCCGCACGGCCACGGAGATGATCCTCCGCGACCGGCCCGACTGTATCATCAATTCCGGCTGCGCCGGCGGCCTGGCGCCTTCGGTGAACGTCTGCGACATCGTCCTGGGCGCCCAGACGGCCTATCACGACGTCTGGTGCGGCGAAGGCAACCTCCGCGGCCAGGTACAGGGCCTGCCGCAGCGCTTCGACGCGGACCCGGCCCTGCTCGCCGCCGCCCGCAGCCTGCAGACGGACAGTCCCCTGCATTGCGGGCTCATCTGCACCGGCGACCAGTTCATCAGTACGGTGGAGGAAGATACGCACATCCGTTCGCTCTACCCGGACGCCCTGGCCTGTGACATGGAGTCCGCCTCCATCGCGCAGGTGTGCCTGCATTACGGCGTTCCCTTCTTGAGCTTCCGTATCATCAGCGACACCCGCAGCGGCGGCGAGAACCGCTATTCCGCCTACACCGACTTCTGGGAGCGGATCGCGGACGGATCGTTCAGTTTCCTGAGGAATCTGCTGGAAAAACTGTAAAAAGCGGAATCAGTGCACGGCCTTCCGCGGGCCCGGCTGGCGCCCGGAGAAAAGCCATTGCGGCAGTTCCATCGCCAGGATGATGCCGAGCACGATGCCCACGGCGGCTTTGATGGCGACGAATCCGCTGGCCGAGGCCAGGGCGAACTCGCCCGATACCAGGTGGTAGGTGAACCAGAAGATACCGGCGCCCGGCACGAGGCTGAAGATGCCGCAGAGCAGGAACACCTGTGCGGGACAGCGCTGCCAGATGGCGGCCGCGCGGCTGCAGACACAGATCAGCATCGACGAAAGGATCACCGCGACGGTGGGGCTGCAGCCCGCCAGACGCGTGAGCAGCAGACAGGCCGTCCAGCCGACGGCTCCGATGACGCCGACGGTAACGTACTGGGGCCGCGGCACCCCGAACAGCGCGGCGAAGGCCAATGTGGCGACGAAAGCGGCTGCCGCTTGGGTGAACAGGGCTGCCGTCTGCGGACTGACGCTCATCCCTTCCAGGTTCAGCATTCCGCCGAAGAACCAGCCGTCCAGCACGAAGCCGAGGGCGACGCCCAGGGCGATGCATACGAAACCCAGCATCGCATCCGTCAGGCGCGTCAGGCCGGCGATATAATCCGAATTGGCCAGGTCGCGGACTCCGTTCACGAAAGGCACGCCGGGTATCAGCGGCATGATGGCGCCGATGACGATGTTGCCCAGGCTGGAACCGAAACCGATCCGATGGCACAAGATGCACAATAACGTGGCCAGCAAGGCATTGCATATGCCGCCAACGATCTTGGAAAGATACCGGGAACTGACGAGGAGGATGAAGGCATAGAGCAGTGCGCCGACCGTGAAGGCCGCGGCGCAATCCAGCCAGCCGCCGCCGAACACCGCGCAGAAGCCGCCGGACCCGAGGGCGGACCCGAGGATGAGTTCCCAGGCGGGCTTGCCCGGTGCCTGCCGGATCAGGCGGAGCCGTTCGCGCGCCTGTTCCAGGGTGCAGAGCCCGAAGGAGATATCGTAACTCAGGCGGTTCACCGCCACCACTTTCGACAACTGGATGCCGTGCAGCGGGATGAATTCCACGTTGGCATAGGTTTCCGTCTGTCCGCCCGAAGAGCGGACCTTGTCTACCGAGCCCGTCGTGAAGATGCCGTTGCTGAGCACGAAGAAATTGCCCGAATCCACCCCGAAATGGGATGAGATACGCAGCATGATGTCCTCTACGCGGGAAATCTCGGCGCCGTTCTCCAGCAGGATATGGCCCGCTTCCGCAGCCACTTCCAGCACTTCCGACAGATGCACGTCCTGTTCTTGTCCTTCCATGCTGCAAAGTTAAAAAATAATCCATTATCCCGGGGGCCTTCACTACCCGATGTGCACGTCAGGAAATGAAAAAGGCCCCGCGGGGATCCGCAGGACCTTTTCCGGGGGCTGTCCGGGCTTACTCGATGGCGATGTGGCGCGAAGCGGGAATCTGCTTCTCGGGGGTCTTCTTCGGGAGGACGATGCCCAGCACGCCGTTGGTCATGTTGGCCTTGATGGCTTCTACGTCGATGTTCTCCGGCAGCGTGAATGCCTGGTGGTAAGAGGTGTAGGAGAATTCGCGGCGGAGGTAGTTCTCGCCTTTCTTCTCTTCCTTGTCCTCGTGCTTCTTTTCCAGCGCGATCACCAGTTCCTCGTCGTTGTCCACACGGATGGCGAAGTCTTCCTTGGTCATGCCGGGGGCTGCGATCTCGATCTGGAAGTCCTTGTCGGTCTCCTTGATGTTGACGGCAGGGGAGGCAAACTGCTTTGCAGGCATTACTGCGAAATCGTCGAACAGGTCACCGAAAATGCTCGGAATCCAAGCCTGGTTTCTTTTAACGGGA
>JAEEGL016354118.1_pt1 | contig 10340 bp, 8 predicted proteins | sample 9134231 | NCBI WGS metagenome assembly JAEEGL01 (sample SAMN16246548, study PRJNA631951) | gut metagenome | biome: gut microbiome; feature: rumen; material: fiber-attached | host: Bos | place: Iran: Karaj | collected 2018-10
ATACTGGATATTCTTATTCTAAGTAGCCCATCTATCTTTATTAATTCTTTTAAAAGAGCAGCAAAATTAGTACCTATATCAGTACCATAGTTACCTGTATGTATACCAGTTAATACTATTTCTTTAAATCCATTATTGACGAGTGATTTGATCTCTTCTACGCAAGTATTTAAGTCTTTACTTCTACATTTTCCTCTAACGTGAGGAATAATACAGTAGCTGCAGAAGTTCTCACAACCATCTTGTACTTTGACGAATGCTCTAGTTCTAGTATTGTATTCTTCTATATACATATCTTCAAACTTATTATCACTTTCACTACTTGTATCATTAATTCTCTTATGATCTTTCATAAAAGCTTCAAAAAGGTCGATTGTACGAGTTTTATCCTTAGTACCTATTGCTATATCTATTTCTGGCATTAAGTCCAAAATAACGTCTTTATTTGCTTCTACAAAGCATCCCATAGCAACTACTATAGCATCCTTATTACTCCTTCTAGCTTGTCTTATAATCTTTCTACTTTTAGAGTCACTATTATTAGTAACCGTACAAGTATTAATAATATATACGTCACATACTGAATCAAAAGGTACTACTTCATAACCTCTCTTCTTAAGTTCATTAATTATATATTCACTTTCATAAGTATTTACTTTACAACCAAGCGTATATACTCCAACTTTCATATATTCATCCCCTTAAAAAGAAAAGAACTATTCTAAGTTCTTTTGCAAATCTTTTAATGTTTGTAAGAAATCATTAGTCTTCTTAATTTCATCACTAAGTTTAGTAATAGTAACTTCATCTGTACTATTAGGTTTTTCTATCTTAACAGTCTCTACTTCCTCTTTCTTATTTAAATCTATATTAGTAAGATCAAGTGAGTTATCATTCTTAGCAATCTTATTAACTTCTTTATATAATTTCTCGAACTCATCTAAGCTTATAATAGCATCTTTTTCATCTACATAGTTATCCATTTCTTCATCAGTATAACCAAATTTAGATGCTTTTAATAACTCATCGTAACTAATTATTGCATTTTCTTCTTCTAATTGTTCATATAAAGAAGGTTTATCCTCATCTGTTTCTTCTACAGTAACTTCATCATCACTAGTATTAACTACTGTAGCTCCTACATTAGCATCATCTAGTATTCCATCTTTTACTACGCTTTCAACGTTATCTTCGATAATTATAGAATCTAGATTTTCTTCTTCAACAACTGGTTCTTCTTCAAAAGTATCTTCAATAACTTCTATATCTTCGATAGGATTATGTTCTTCTTTAAGATTTTCTTCATTTTCTAAATAAGAATCAATAATTTCTAAATCACTATCGTTGAAACTTAGTATATTCTTTTCTTGTTCAATCTTTTTCTTTAATTCTTCTTGTTTTTCTTTTTCTTCTTCGATTCTCTTAATTATAGCTTGTTTTAAATATTCATCTATAATCTTTTCTTTAGTAGCAGCATCTATATCTTTAATATCTTTAACTTTATTAGAATTATCTTCTACTTTAAGTGCTACTACTTCTTCTTTTGGTTCTTCTTTTATTTCAGGTTCATAAGTAACAATTACAGGTTCTACACTTTTAACTTCTTCTTTCTTTTCCTCTTCCTTAACAGTTTCTACTTCTTTATTTCTTTCATTTTCAAGTGCTTTAACTTCTAATGGAAGATTAACTAGTTCTTTAGTAATCTCTGTATTATTAGTCTTATTAACTTCTATATTAACTTTTTTCTTTTCTATATTAATATCTTTACTCTTTATATTCTCTTCTTGTTTAGCTATTTCATCATTAAGAAGTTTTTCTTTTAACCTTCTAAGTTCTTCTTTAGCTTTAGCTCTTTCAGTCTCATCGCTTTCATCAGCGTATACTATATTTTCATCAGGTTTTATATTTAGAGTAACTTCATTATTAGAATCAGAATAACCATAATTACCTTCGTAAAACTCTTCTTCTTTTTCTCTTTTTCTTCTAGACTCTATTAACTGATATACAGCTATTACTGCTAGAAGAAGTGCAATAATACACATAGCAATACAAATAATAATTATACTATCTTGAGAAACATTATCTAATAAATCCATAATTATCACCTCATAGATATATATTTATATACATATTGTATCACAATAAATGAGTATTTTTTACATAGATTATCAAATTATTTATTGATTTACATAATTAATAATTTCATCTAATGTCTTATTTATATCTTCATAATTAATATTAAACCATTTCATATCGAATTGATTATTAAAGAAAGTATATTGTCTTTTAGCAAATCTTCTAGAATTAAGTTTAATATTATTTATTGCTTCATCAAGAGTAATATCTCCATCAAAATAAGGATATAACTCTTTGTATCCAATAGCAGTATTAATAGCTTTAGAATAGTCTTTCTTATCGTAGAAAGCTTTAACTTCATCAATAAGACCACTATCTATCATAGAGTCTACTCTATTATTAATTACTTCATATAATTTATCTCTATCAGTAGTAAGTCCTATCATTGTAAAATCATATAATTTATCTGATTTAATATCATTTAAATCATTAGAATAATACTTATCTAAGAATCTTTCTAATCTCTTTTTATTATTCTTATGTATAGGACAATCTTTATCGATATTTAATACCATATCGTATAGTTCATCATTTGAATAAGTACTATAGTCATTATGAGTACTTTCATAATTTAATTTGTAATCGTATAGAGCTGCTCTTATATATAGACCAGATCCTCCTACTAATATAACTTTCTTACCACGACTTAATATATTTTCGATAGCTTTTCTACAATCTTTTTGATAATCGTAGATAGAATAATCATAATCAGTATTACAAATATTAAAAAGATGGTGCTTGATACCATCTTTCTCTTCTTCAGTTATTTTTGCAGTACCAATATTCATCCCTTTATATACTTGCATTGAATCAGCATTAATTATTTCTGCATCTAACTTTTTAGCAAGCAAAATACTTATTTTAGTTTTTCCAACTCCTGTTGGACCTGCTACTACAAAAATATCTTTCATATAATCACCTATTTATGTCTATATGATAACACATAAGTATTGTAACCATCAACTTTTTCCTCGACAGTATCGATATCCATATCGTATGTTCTTACAAGATATGTTCTAAGCATTTCGTATTCTTGCTTTGCAGAATCATATTCTCTACTATTTCTAGTACAAATACCTATATTAAAGTTATTTTCATCAGCATTATCTAGTACGAATCTAATCATGTCTTCAGTAAGTTCTCCATTAAATATTAAATTAGAATTACGAACTACTGTATAAGTCTTTTTCATAGCTTCAGTAATATCATCGTGTACACTTCTAATATGTATTCCACGTATATTGAATGCTACTGCAGAAGATAATGGATTAGCTACTTCTACTAATGCATCTCCATTTGCTACTAATTTATGGTTCTCTAGTACGTGAGAAAACATCTTATTTGAAATTGTTATGTCCATGATATAATCGTTCATTTAAATCACCCAATGATGTATGTTAACATAATCATTTTTAATTGTAAAGAAAAAGAGTTAATCCATAACTCTTTTAAACATCTTTTCAAGTTCATATAGAGAATAAGAAATAATAGTTGGTCTACCATGAGGACATGTAAATGGATTCTCACAGTATCTAATCATTTCTAGTAGATTCTCCATATCTGTTTTTGTTATTATATCGTGTGCTCTAATACTATGCTTACATGCTAGTGTTGCAGCTACTCTCCAAATAAACTTAGAATAATCAAGATTTTCTTGTTCGATGATAATATCTATTATTTTCTTAATAGAATCTCCCATGTCATTAGCAGGAAGCCATGTAGGATGAGATCTAACTACGAAAGTATTACCACCAAACTCTTCTAAAACAAATCCCATCTCTTCTAGTTTATCCATATTATTCTTAAGTATTATGTAATCTCTATTGGATAAATCAAGAGTAATTGGCGCTAGTAAGTCTATACATGTCTTATCATGATTAGTAAGCTTATCTAAATACATTTCAAAGTTAATTCTTTCACAGCAAGCATGCTGATCTATAATAAACATTCCATCTTCATTTTCTGCAATTATATAAGTAGCATCTATTACTCCAACCGGATACATCTTCTTAATTCTAGGTTCTTTAACAACATTCTCTTCCTTAATATCTTCTTTTACCTTAGTACTTTTCTTTTTATATTCTTCTTTTTCTTCATGTACTTCAAGATCTAGTGCTACTTCTTCTATATTAAGAACAGGCTCTTCCTTAACCTCTTCTTTCTCTTCTTCATTTTGTTTAATTACTTCATAAGAATTTTTAACTTCTGGTATTAAATTATAAGTTTCTAATTCGTGAGTAATAATCTTAGTAAGTAATTCTTTTAAACTATCCATCTTAGAGAATTTAATATCTTGTTTAGTCGGATGGACATTAACATCTATAAGTATTGGATCTATATCTATATTTAGAACTACTATTGGTGCTTTACTCATAGGTATATAAGTATGATAACAATCTAGAATTGTTCTATTTATTTCACTGTTTTTAATACTTCTTCCATTAACTAGAATAATCATATTATTCTTAGTAGTTCTAGCTAGTTCTGGATAAGATATATATCCTGTTATTTCACAGTCATCATTAGATCCTTTTACTTCGATCATTTTCTTAACTACATCTACACCATATATATTACTTATTACTTTTAATAGATTACCTTTACCATCGGTATTAAGTATTACTTTATCGTTATTTGATAGCATAAACTTAATATTAGGGAAAGATAGTGCCATACGATTTATATAATCTGTAATATTAGCTAGCTCAGTATATAAATTCTTTAAATATTTTAATCTTACTGGAGTATTATAAAATAACTTAGTTACTGTTATTCTAGTACCTTTCTTTAAGTCAGATTTATTAACTTCTAGAATATCTCCACCTTCGATAATAACTTCTGTTCCTTCTTTTCCATTAGATGTTTTCATCTCTAAATGAGAAACACTTGCTATTGATGGAAGAGCTTCACCTCTAAAACCTAAACTATTAACGTAGAATAAATCTTCTAAATTCTTAATTTTACTTGTTGCATGACGTAAAAAAGCTCGTATGGCATCTTCTTTATCCATACCAGCTCCATCGTCTATAACAGTTACTTCTTTAACTCCGCTATCTTGTAATATTATTTTAATATCAGTACTTCCTGCATCAATAGAATTCTCAACAAGTTCTTTAACGACGTTCATTGTCTTTTCAATTACTTCACCTGCTGCAATTTTATTGGCAAGATTTTCATCCATTACTGTTATTTTAGCCATAATACCCTCCTGATTTATTGTAGATTAGTTTAAATATACAAATGTTTTAAGTACAGGATTTACTTCAATTTTATATGCTGTATCGCTCAATTTATCTTTAGCAGTTACAATATATAAATAATCTTGAGTAACTTCAGTAGAGAAAGTGAAATTATCACTATGGAAATCTGTCTTAACTAATGCTTCAGCATCTTTAATAGAGAATCCATAAGCTTTAATAATATCCTGTTCAGTAACTATTGGTAAATTTTCTTTCTTTTCAGGTTCGTTTCCTTTACCATTATCTGAAGGAATCTTTTTCTCGTTACCATTTATTATCCATACTATTCCACCAATAACTATAAGTACTAGTAGTACTATACCTATTATTGGAATTATATTTTTATTACTATTTGTAGTCTTTTTATTACTAGTAGTTTTAGCTGTACTTGTATTTGTATCAGTACTCTTTTTTACTTCTTTTTTCTTAGTATCACCCATATTCGCAATCCTCCTACAATAATTATACTATAAATATTATTATTTACTAGATAAAATTATTCAATATTCTTTAAATAATTGTAAAACTCTTCAGCATGTTTACTTCCAAGTATTTCTTCTAGCTCTTCGATGGTAGCACTCTTAAGTTTCTTAAGAGATCCAAATTTTTTAAGTAATTCTTTCTTTCTTACTTCTCCTATATGTGGAGCTCCTTCAAGTAAAGATGAGAACATTCCTTTAGATTTAATACTTCTATGATATGTAATTGCATAATTATGTACTTCATCTTGTATTCTAGTTAAGAATAAGAACAAATCACTTTTAGGATCTATATCTATTTCTTTTAAATCTTCATCTACGATTGTACTAGTTCTATGTCTATCGTCTTTTTTAAGCCCTATAATACGTATTTTAAGTCCTAGTGAATCAATTATCTCTTTAGCAGCATTAATCTGTAATTCACCACCATCTACGATGATTAAATCAGGCTTTTCTAAGTCTTCCATAAGTACTTTAAAGTATCTTCTATAGATAACTTCTTTCATTGCACTAAGATCATCTTTAACATCACTAGTTATTTTAAACTTTCTATATTCGTTTTTATTAGGTAAGAAGTTATCGAATACAACCATACCGGCAACATAGAAAGTACCAAATAAATGTGAGTTATCGAATGTCTCTATTCTAAATATCTTGTCCATATTTAAAGCTTTTTCTAAATCATGAATAGCATTTAATCTAGAATCATCACTTTTTTTAATGTTTTCTAATTTTTCATTTAATACATCTTTAGCATTATTAATAGATAGTTCAAGAAGATTCTTAACATCACCCTTCTTAGGTATATTAACTCTCGTATTTAAGTAATCTCTAAGTAAATTATCATCTATAGCATCAGGTACATAAATATCTTTAGGAATTATATTACCTTTATCGTAATACTTAATTATGTATTCTAAGACGTTATCAGATACTTCCCCTACTATATTTACAATATCTTGATGATGCCCAAAAAGGATTCCATCTCTTACGAAGAATATCTGTATAGATAAATAATTATCCACATTGTAATAACCAAATAAATCAAATGAATTGTTGCTTCCTAGATCTATTCTCTGCTTAGATAAAGTAATATTAATATCGTTTAATATATTCTTTAATTCTAATGCTTTTTCATAGTTCATATCTTCACTAGCTTTGATCATATCGCTTTCTATCTTCTTAGCAATTATATCTTTATTACCATTTAAGAAAGAAGTAATCTCACTCTTCATCTTAGTGATATCTTCTTCGTTTACAATATCCATCTTACAGTAACCTAGGCATTCTCCTATATGATAGTACAAACATAAATCTTTACCTAAATTTTTACATTTGCGTAAAGGATATACTCTATTAATTATTTCCACAGTTCTTCTAGCTGAAGTAACATTTGGATATGGTCCAAAGAACTTACTCTTATTTCTATTTTTCTTTCTATTTAAGTTTCTAACTATATTTAAAGTTGGATATTTATCATTAGTAAGCTCTATATAAGGATAACTTTTATCATCTCTAAGCAAAATATTATATTTAGGATCATATTTCTTTATTAGCGTTATCTCTAGTATTAAACTTTCAAGTTCTGTATTGGTAACTATATATTCAAAATCTACTATGTCGTTTACGAGCATAAGTGTTTTACCAGTTTGAACACGATTAAAATAGCTACTAACTCTTCTTTTTAAGTTCTTAGCTTTACCAACATAAATAATAATACCATTCTTGTCTTTCATCTGATAACTACCAGGTTTTTCAGGTACTAATTTTAATTTATTAGATATGTATTCTTTAATCTCTGGTTTCATATAAAATCACCAACTACATTATAGCAAATAATTAATAATATTTGATATAATAATTATAGGTGATTTGATGAAATCTATTAAAAATAAAATCGAATATAAGTATGTAATAGAAAAATCAGAGTTTATTACTGTTATAAATAAGATTAATTCGGTTGATGAGATAGAATCTATTATGAATGATATTAAGAAAGAATATAAGGATGCTACTCACTACTGTTATGCTTATATAGTAGATGATAAAAGAAAATCAAGCGATGATAACGAGCCTGGAGGTACGGCAGGAGTACCTATGATGGAAACACTTAATCAGTACGATTTAAACTATGTATTTGCCGTAGTAGTAAGATACTTTGGTGGCATTAAATTAGGTGCTGGAGGGCTTACTAGAGCGTACAGAAAAGCCATTAACGATGCTTTAGTTAATAATAAAGATTCTATAGTAGACCTAATAGATGGTTATAGAGTTAAACTTAAAACAACTTACGATAAACAAAAAGATATCGAATATAAATGTAAAAGAATAATAAAAAAGACATATAATGAAAATGTCTTATACGATATAGATCTAACAGTAGACGAATATAACGATATTAAAGATAAATACGAAATACTTGAAGAAAATAAAATAAAGATTGAGATATAACTCAATCTTTAATTTTATATTTATTAACTATTTCCATTCCATTAGGAATATCAAGTTTTCCACCATTTAATAAATTCTCTGCATATTCAACTGATATTATCTTATATTCTAAGAGTACATCTAAGCATTTAGCATTAAATTCATCTTTATTATCACTCTTATCGTATTCTTCTTTAAGTTCCATTATCTCATTTATTGCTTTATTAGTAGCACTAGATAATGTACCTGTAATTGGTACTGCTTCTAATATAAAGTCTTTTACTTTAGAGTCAGTTACATAGGTAAAGTTAAATACTGGAAGAGTCGTTATCATAAGTATTATACTTGCTACAAAGATACCTTCTACTAAACCTACTATGAATCCTAGTATTTTAGATGGAAGTTTAAGTATAAATGTCCATTTAAGAATCTTCTCTATTAAACTAGTTAACTTAACTAATAGAGCAAATGCTACCATTAGTACTGCGAATACTATAATGAATGCTATTAGTTGGTATATTATTACATTTAATATTGTTATTCCTTTAAAAGAACCCCAAAATCCAAAGAATGGTAAGTTGTAACTCATCCACTCTGCTATTGGATCTTTAAATAAATATGCAAATACAAATACTAGTATTAATCCTACAGTATCTACTACAGTTTTAACAAAACCAGTTTTATATCCATATACTCCAAATAATATGATTAAAAGTATAATTAAAATGTCTATTACTATCATAAAATCACCTAATAATATATTAACATCTTAAAAAAAATAGTCAAATTATTTATGACTATTTTCTTTTGCTTCATTATTTAATTTATAAAGAACATTTATAGCTTCCATAGGTGTTATTTTAAGTGGATCTATCTTAGTTAATTCTTCAATTATCTTATCATTTTTATTAACTTCTTCTTCCTCTTCATCTAAGAATAATTCTAGTTGTTTAACTTTAGATTTATCTTTAGCTTTGCTTTCATATACATTTAGTATTTGATCTGCTCTATCTATTACTTCTGTAGGAAGATGAGCAAGAGCTGCAACATGTATACCATAACTTTTATCCACAGCACCAGGTTTAACTTTATGAAGGAATGTTATCTTACCTTCCTCTTCAACAGCAGACACATGTACATTTTTTAAGTGTTTTAGATCACTTTCAAGCGTAGTTAACTCGTGATAGTGAGTTGAGAATAGAGTCTTAGCTTTAATTCTATTATGAACGTATTCTAGAATGGATTGCGCTAATGCCATTCCATCGTAAGTAGCAGTTCCTCTTCCTAATTCATCGAATAGAATTAAACTATCGTTAGTTGCTCCAGTAATCGCGTCATTAGCTTCTTTCATCTCTATCATGAATGTAGAGTCTCCGCTAACTAAATCATCACTAGCACCAATTCTCGTAAATATCTTATCAAATATTTTAAGTTCTGCACTCTTACAAGGAACAAAACATCCTATCTGAGCCATTATTACAATAATAGCAAATGTTCTCATGTAAGTAGATTTACCAGCCATATTAGGCCCAGTAATTAGTAAGATGCTTGTATCTTTATTCATAACTATATCGTTAGGTACGAATTCAAACTTATTTACTTTTTCCACAACTGGATGCCTAGCTTCTTTTATATCTACTTTATTTTCTTTAGTAAACTTAGGTCTTATATAATTATTTTCTTCTGATACAGTAGCAAAACTTGTAAGCATATCTACTAGTGCTATTGTCTTGGCTACTTCTTGAATTCTAGAAGTATATTTCTTTATTTGTTCTCTAATATCCATGAATAATTCATATTCTAGATTAATTATTTTTTCTTCTGCACCTAATATAATATTCTCTTTTTCCTTTAATAGAGGAGTAATAAATCTCTCCGCATTAGCAAGAGTTTGCTTTCTATCCCATCCCCACTCTTCTTTTACAAGAGGAATATTAGATTTACTTATTTCTATATAATAACCGAATACTTTATTGAATCCTAAATGAAGATTCTTTATACCAGTTTTCTCTTTTTCTTCTTGTTCTATCTTTAATATGAAGTCTTTAGAGTTAAT
>JAEEGL017354548.1_pt1 | contig 10340 bp, 7 predicted proteins | sample 9134231 | NCBI WGS metagenome assembly JAEEGL01 (sample SAMN16246548, study PRJNA631951) | gut metagenome | biome: gut microbiome; feature: rumen; material: fiber-attached | host: Bos | place: Iran: Karaj | collected 2018-10
CAGCTTTGACTGTTCCCTGTTCTCGTAGGAAGGATATGTGACTATCCTGAATCCGTAATCTCCGGGTTTCGTCGACAACAGTTCGGGACATGCCACGACAGGCTCAAATCCACCGGATGCCGCAAGTCCTTCACACAGGGTTTTTGTCGATTCCTGCCCGCCGCCCGGAAGATCGATCGGATACTCCATCAGATATAAAACTGTTTTCTTATCATTACTCATACGTTATCGATGAACCAGTCGTTCTTTATTATCCCGGCCTTTGAGCACGGGCCGTCTTCGTAAGGCGTTTCCCCGCCCGACAAGAGCGCTTCGGCAAGTCCTATCACTCTTTTTGCGGCTTCATTGGGATTCCATGTATCATGCATCTGCTTATATGCGTTCTCACCGAGCCTTCGGCAAAGCCCGGGATCCTTTAAAAGCATTTCAAGTTTATCGGCAAGGCTCTTTTCACTTCCCGATTCAAACACAAGTCCTGTCTTTTCCGGTATGACGAGCCACGGCGTCGCACCGCATGCATGGCTTGCCACAACAGCACATCCGGCTCCGAGAGATTCGTATATGACCGATCCCCAGCCTTCAAGGAAATTACTCGTCATGACATATATCTGCGCATTCGCCATGCGCTCCCTTGCTTCGTCGGGAGACAGGAATCCTTCAAAGCTCACAACATCCGTAAGGTCGTATTTTTCGGCAAGTGCGATCAGCTTATCCTTCTGATCTCCGTCACCGATAAGTTTTAAACGAAAATCATACCCCCTGATCTTAAGACGTGCGGCCGCTTTAACGAGAAGATCGGCACGCTTTAATCCGATCATCCTGCCTTCCCAGAGTATCGTTGTCGCGCCGGTCTCTTCGGCTTTTCTCTCCTTCTTTTCAAAAAGCTCTTCGGGGCCGTATTCGATATGCTTTGGGAAATATGCGAACTTGTAGCATTTGTCCGGGTAGCTTCCGAACATCTTTTTAAAATCCCACGCGGTGTACGCACTCGCTCCGAGAACATGGATATTCTTCTTTCTGTTGCGGACGTGGTTGTGTATGTATTTTTTCGTCAGTCTCGGTATGAAGAATTTGATAAAGCCTTCCTTGAGCGGACGCTCCGAATACCTGAAGATGATCTTATCTTCAATGAGCCTTGGCTCAATATAATACTCATCCGCCGTGCCCATGATAACGAGATCCGACAAGATCGCAAGCTGCCTTGCCCGCTGCTCGTTCTCTTCGCTTTCATATGTCTTTAAAACATATGACGGGCAGTCGGTCCCCCAGCCCATGGAACTTCTAAACTGTTCCATCGGCATCGTCTCAACAAAAACAAAGCCCTCCCCGAGCAGCTCGTAAAACGCATCGCAAAGAGCTTTCTGATGATGATTGAAATAATTGGAATAAAACGTGATCGTTTTCATTATCCGATGATAAGCTTTCCGGCCTCGACCGCGAGGCACTCAAAAATGTACAGCCGGCTGTATCCGTTCTGTCTGTATATCCTGTATTTGATCCCGATGCTTTTTAATGCGCCGCGGATCGATCTCGAATGACTGACACCGTTCATCCTGAAATCGGCGAGAACTTTGTTTACGACAACGGTCTTTGCACCTTCTTTTTTAAGCCGCAGGATCAGATCGTAATCGTCATGTATCGTCTCGTTTTTATACCGGTGATCTTTGTATGTCTCTTTTGTTATGAACGTCGTAGGATGGTTCCAGTCGCGGCTCGTGGCATATCGTCTGTTTCTCGAATGCTTTACGAAATTCATCCCGTCGGGTCTGATCATCCGTATGTCTGAGTAGAAAAGATCGAAGCCTTCCTGCTCATATGCGTTTGCAACCGTTTCAAGGGCATCGCTTTCATACCAGTCATCGCTGTTTATTATCCCGATGATATCTCCCGTTGCCTTATCTATTCCCTTGTTCATCGCATCATATATGCCGTTGTCTTCTTCGCATACGACCGTAAGCTCTATACCCTTTTTTTCGAATTCTTCCCTGAAGCCTTCGATAACGGACACGGTCCCGTCGGTGCTCTTTCCGTCGATCACGATGTACTCATACGGCGTATATGTCTGGGACAGGACCGACTTGATCGTATCGGCAAACGTAGCTGCCGAATTATATGTAACGGTGATTATCGAAAACTTAATCCCTGCCTTCATCACTCTTAAAAGCCTCTGTGCTGTCTTCCGCCTTGAATATGACAAGCAGCGTCTGGAACAACAGACGGATATCACTTATCAGACTGTAGTTTTCTATGTACATAAGATCGAGCATGAGCTTGTCACGCGACGATGTATTGTACTTGCCGTAAACCTGCGCGTATCCTGTAAGACCCGCTTTCATGCGCAGTCTGTACCGAAACTCAGGAAGATCCTTCTCGTAATCTTCGACATTTTCAAGCATTTCCGGACGCGGACCTACAAGGCTCATGTCACCCTTTAATATGTTCACAAACTGCGGCAGCTCATCGATACGGTATTTCCTAAGAACCCTTCCGACTTTCGTGATACGGTCATCGTCTTCCACAGACGAAAAATTCTCAACGTTTTCCTTCATAGTACGGAACTTTATTATCTCAAAGACTCTTCCGTGAACTGTCGCACGCTTCTGTCTGAAGAAAATGCTTCCGCCGTCCTGTTTTTTGATGCATATCGCCGCAACAAGTATTATCGGGCTCGTTACGATAAGCGCAACAAGCGAAATGAACGTATCCATGAAACGCTTTACGAGTCTCTCCTCGAACGTGATCATATGATATCTCGTCGAAAAGAGCGCAATGTCGTCGGCGATCACAGGCCGTGCGTTCTGCTCAAGTATGTCGGCTATATGCGGATTGAAATAAATATTTTTCAGATTCTGATAACAGAAATCAACTATAAGCGTTCTGTTCTCGACCGGAAGCTCGTAAAGAACAATCGTGTCGCATGCGACCATTTTGCTCTCAAGATCCTGATCTTTGTATGAGACTATATCAGTGATCTCGTATCTTTTTGCAAAGGAAGAAAGAGCTGTCGCAACACGCTTTGCATCCTCGACATCACCCGTGACTATAAGGCATTTTTCCTTCGGGTTGATCCAGAAATAAAACAGTTCCCCAAGATACGAAAGCAGAAGGATCACAAGTATCTGAATGAGAAAAACAAGAAAGAGTATTCCGAAATTCTCAAGGCGGAACGTAGTGTTGTTCGCTTCGTTCGTCTTCATTATCGACAGCTCGAAATATGTTACAAGATCCGTGAATATGATCGATATCGAAACGGAAAGCGCTACCTGTCCCCACCTGCGGCTGCCTATGTCAAATTTGCCGTACATAAACGTTAAAAGCGCGAGCATTATGACAAACGTGGAGAGCGTGACAGCGGCCGTTCTCGACAGTGATATTATCTCGGGATTATCGATCGCGAACATAAAAAAGAACGTCGCAAGAGCGGCGATATACAGGATCATCCCTATCAGGAACACTATGGAATGCTGAAATTTGGTACATATGTCACGAAGTTTCATCTACATTCCCTCGTATACTTCACGTATATATTCCTCAAATCTTACTTTCCTGTCAAAGAGCATCGCATGTCTGACACAGTCCTGCTGGGTATATGCGATACCTTTCTGGTTTAATATCGTATCTATGGCTGCCACTACGCCCTGAACGGAATTGCGTTCCACCGCAATGCCGCACGTATCGTCGATCGTCTCTGCACTTCCGCCCGATCTGTATGTTATGACCGGAGTACCGCATGCGATCGCTTCGATATTTGTCGTGGGGAATGTATCCTCCAGCGTCAGATTAACGTATATATCCGCAAGGGAATACAATGCGGCAAGCTCTTCGGCACTGTCCGTATGACCTATACCGATTATCGAATCGGGAAGCGATGATATCTGCTCATCATTAAGACCTACAAGCACTATCACGCATCTTTCGTTTATAAGCTTTGAAAGGTTGACGAACTGCATCAGGCCTTTTCTCGTTCTCCACGGATTGGCAACTCCGAGAAGGACGTTCTTGTTCCTTAAGTTAAGGCTGTTCCTGAGTCTGAACACAAGATTGTCGTCACTTCTTGATTCGGCAACGGGATGGAATACCGATGTGTCTATCCCGGTCGGAACGACAACACTGTGATAGCCCGACATAAACGACTGCTCGACTCTTGACTTGAGCCACTGACTCGGCGTAACGATCGTCAGATTTTCAAACCCCGTAAAGAGCTCCTTCTTGTCCGCATAGTTTCTCTCCGAACTGTCCCTGCCGATGCTTCGCGGATATTCGCCGAGCTGCTCACACGAATAGCATCCGTTTATCCATTTCGTGCATCCGACATATTCAAAATGGGAGCAGTGACCGGTAAATGTCCAGCAATCGTGAAGCGTCCATATTATCCTGATATTCGTTGTTTTTAAGTACCTGAAAAGAACACGGATGTTCAGATAATATCCGTGGACGTTGTGAAGATGGATTATATCGGGAGCGAATTCTTCTATGACGTTTATAAAATCCTCGGTCGCTCTTTTTGAATAAAATCCGTGTCTGTCCGTCAGTCTTGACAGACCGCCGTGGATATACACGTCAAGGTCCTGCCCGATCCTGTATGCGTTCATGCCTTCGGGATGTGTATCTCTCCCGTAAGCTACCATACACTCGTATCCGTTTGCTTCAAGAGTATGGTAAAGCCCTTCCACGAGCCTTCCGACGGACCCCGTCCCGACGACCGTGTTAACAAGCATTACCTTTCTCGTCTCAAGATGATTGAGAGCGCGTGCCGTGCTTCTGGCTTCTTTGGTATACAGTAATTCCGGCTCGGGCTTGTCCACGCCTTGTCCGATATATGTATTCTCTATGTTGTTATCAAGCGATATGGCCGAAACATCGTTCTGTGTCATGTCTTATCAGTTATCCGTATTTTCATCATCGTCATCGGCAAGTATGAGCTTGATGACGCGTTCATGTCCCTTTGAAAAATCTTTCTGCATCTGCAGTTTTCTCATCTCTCTTCGTACGTTCGGAGTCGCGAGCAGCCATCCGATCGTTGATACGACCGTCTCATCGTCCGCCTCGCTTCCTATGCCGAGATTGATGAATCCGTTCTGTATCCCCGCAAACACATGCTTTGCCTCGCGGTCGTTCTGGGCAAGAACTATCGCAGGCACGCCCATGCTCGCAAGTTCGTATACCGTTCTTCCCTGACTCGTTACCGCCAGATCCATCCGGCTCATATATGAGCTTACACGTTTGACATCCCTGTATACGAACACGTTGTCCTCTTCGCTCGTGACAACCCTGTCCGCATACGGATATGCGAATCCGAGAAGAAAATGGAATTTGACGTCGGGATGATCCTTATGAAGACGTTTGCATATCCCATACAGCCTTCCTGTCAGGTCCGAAGGATCCGCTCCGCCGAAGATCACGAGAACGTTCTCCGCCTTCTCGCAAAATTCCTTCGGATGCTCTTCCAAAAACTCGTCCCTGATACAGAAATATTTACTGCCGTAGTATTCGTTGTGAAGCTTATCGCCTTTTTCATAAAGTGCGTTTATGACCGCATCGGCATACTTTGCACCGGATCCGACATCCTCAAAGTTCACGACACGCTTGGCGTATTTCGTGACCATCTGCATATACTCTGCCGACGTATCAAGGATATCGTTTATAAGGATATCCGGCTGCTGCTCTTTTAAAACATTTTCAAACTCGGCATCATCCTTAACGGCTATCACATCAAAGTTGGATTCCTTGATCTTCTCTATACCTATATCCGAATCCTGCGATGCAGCAAACACGAGCTGGTGCCCGGTCAGCTTGTACGCAAGCGTAAGACACCTGTATACATGTCCCATTCCGACGGCTCTTTTTCCGACCGTTCTGAACATTATCTTTTTGCGGCGAAGTATGTTCTCGCACAGTACCCAGTCGGAATACGTATCGATATCTACCGCTTCGTCCTCGGCTATCTCAAAGATGCTGACCTTTTCACCGATCCTGCCGTGCTCGCTTACGCACTCTCTTCTCGTGATGAGAAATCCGCCCGTCTCTAAAAAGTTTGGCGGCAGCTCCTGTGAGTTGAGACGCTTTTCATAGTTCTTGACATATCGTCCCGACGCATCGACTCCCCACGAAAGATGCGGTTTGTTCGTTGCCGACAGGACCGTATCGTAGTCATGTGCTTCAAAATATTCGATGGCATCCCTTATCGTAGTCATCTTCAGCGTAGGGCTTGTCGCCTGCATCGTGATGACAACGTCATATCTTTTGCCTTTCTTTTTCTCCATGTATTCGACGGCATGGAAAATGACCGGATCGAGCGTGACCTTGTCGGTCGCAAGCTCAGCCGGCCTTGCTATGACCTCGACACCGCGTTTTTCGACGATACCGCCGAGTTCCTCGTCATCGGTCGAGACTGCCACATCAACATCAAGCTTCATCTCATCCCGGAGTGCCTTGGCGTTTTCTATCGAATACGCGATAAGTGGCTTTCCGCACATGATACGGACGTTTTTTCTCGGTATTCTCTTTGACCCGCCTCTTGCGGGTATGACTATAAGTGTTTTCATTTATTTTTCCCGATAATTCGCTTCTTTACATAAGTAACCAGTGTAATTATATCATTTCTGTATATAATTGCAAAAACAGCGGCAAGGGCCAATGCGAGCAAATATCTTATCAAAACGGCTTTTATCCCGTCACCGTACATGCGTCCGAACGCTATCCCGACTATCGTCATCACGATCATCGATGCGAACATGTACAGATCGTCATATACCTTCTCGCGAAGGACAAGCCTTACCATCAGGTAATGCAGTATCATCAGTATAAAATAGCTTGCCAGCGTCGTGTATGCACCGGCAATATATCCAAAGCGCGGAATGAACGCGGCGTTTAAGCAGTAATTGATCGCTGCGGCAACACATGATCCTATCGATATGAGCGGCGTCTTCTTGCAGAATATCTCAACATTGACGTAGTTCGTGTAGAAATACTGCGCAAGTGTCCCGAGAACGATCGGCGGAACAACATACTTGGCGATCCAATACGAGTCGTTCGAGATCGACAGCAGCATGAGAGCCTCGGGCGCTGCAACAATGAACGCAAACGACAGTGCACATCCGAGCATGACAAGCTTTTTCTGTACCGTCCTTATCCGCTCTCTCCCGCCTGCATAAAGCGTTTCGTTAAACCAGGGAAGCCATGCCTGCCCGATGGCGTTCGTGAATATCATAAGGAGTGTCGCGTACGAGTATCCGAATATGTACAGTCCCGATTCGGCGTCTCCGAGTATATCCTTGATCATGATCCTGTCCATCTGGGCGAGAAGGATGAGCGAGAGCGCATGCGGTATCATCGGAACGCCGATCTTGATCGCATAAATCCAGTACTCTCTGTTGTAGAACACTTTTCCGCGTACGATAAACTGAATATAGAAAACTATTCCCATGATAAAGGTCGGGAGCGTGACGCCGAGTATCTTTCCGATATATCTGCTGTCGTTAAACAAAAGCATCAGCGAGATGGAAAGCGCGACCTGTCCGACAACGGTTATGACGGAGATAAGGATATTCTCCTTGTAACGGTACTCATAGCGGCATTTCTGCATCATGTACTCAACGGACGGAGAAACGCACAGATACGCAAAAAGACCCACCGCGAGCGGAACCTCGTAGTGGATCAACGACGAAAGTGTTTCACGGAATATAAAAGCAAGGATAAGAAGTATCAGCCCGAACGAGCTTGAAAGTCCCTGAAGCGAAGACATATATTCATCAAACTTATCCTTAAAATCAAGCTTTGCCCTGCCGATAGAGTACACTACACAAAGACATGCGAACACATTGAAGATATCTATCCATGAATTGAATGTATTGGCACGCCCGTAATCCGCATTCGTCAGCATTCCCGTATATATCGGGGTCGTGATCACGGCAACGGCACGAAGCGAAACATTTGCTATCGTATACCATATGCTAGACTTGACGACTTTATTGTCGCCTTCGGCTTCACCTGTCATTTAATGAACATATTCTCCTGTAATATCGTATCGTCTTCTATGTCAACGGCGGCAACGCACCCGATCACCTCGTCCGCCCTGTCGGGTGATATACCCGTTCCCGGACGTTTATACGTGAGCATGTCCGATGTGATGACGCTTCCCTTTTTGATAGATCCGTTTGAGACTATCGATCGTCTCGCATTGCTTCTGGCTGCGCTTTCGGTATCAAGGCAGCGAAGCTCCCCGTTTCCGCGCAGCATATCGAGACGCTCTATCGACGAGAGTATCGCTCTTGCATCTTCGGGGTCCATCGCATGATAGTGATCGTTACCCTTAAGGGTTTTATCAAGCGTAAAATGCTTCTCGACAAGTACGGCTCCGAGATTGTATGCCGTCTTTATGACGTCGCAGTCGGGTGTCGGCTTCGTATGATCGGAATACCCTATGAACACGTCCGGAAAATCATGTGCAAGCGTCCTGATCTTGAGAAGGTTTGCATCTTCGAGCGGCGTCGGATACTCAAGCACACAGTGCAGCAGCGCTACCGGAGCATCGGTATTTTTTCTGATCGCCGCAAGGGCACGTTCTATCTCGTCTTTGTTTGAAGCACCGATCGACAGAAGGATGGGCTTATTCTTTTTCGCCTGATATTCGATGAACGGGATGTTTGAAAGATCCGATGACGATATCTTGTATACGTTCATCAGTTCATCAAGATAATCTGCCGATTCAAAATCAAACGCCGTCGATAAGAACTCTATCCCGACCGTATCGCTGTACTCTTTAAGCTCCTTGTATTCTTCGTAACCGAAGCTGTCAAACTTCGTAAAGAGTTCGTACTGAGATCTTGTCGGCTCTTCACTTAGATCCCAGTAATACGGGGACTGTTTTGCCGCAAGGGTTCCCGCCTTGTATGTCTGGAATTTGACCGCGTGTATCCCGGCATCCGCGGCTTCCTTTACCATAAGCTTTGCGGCATCCATGTTTGATATGCCGCGCTCTTTTGCTATGTCATAGTAATTGACTCCTATCTCAGCAATAAGAGTGAATTTACCTTCGCGAAGTCTTTTTATTATCGTACTTTCCATATCATTTTCCCCTGTCTGAAAGATCCGGATCGGTAGGGATATCGGAGATAAAGTAACCTTCATCCAATGCCTTCAGATAGCGTTCATATCCCTTTTCATAGAAAACGATAAGTTCGTCGAGCATATCGTCAAACTCCTGCGTTCTCTCTCTTTTGCCCGAGAATATCTCGTCAGCCTGATCCATGAGTTCGAATATCTTCACTTCGGATCCGGCACGTTTTACCGCCTCAACATAGCTTGCGGCCGAATGGAGCGAATCAACCGGACCGAACGAGAGTATCGCATCATGCAGCTCATCAAATGACGTGATCCTTGTGATGCCGTCGATAAGCGCAAACGGAACATTTCCGAATATGATGGATCGCTTCCCGAGAAGTGCAGCCTCGTATGCAGCGGTGCCTGTTATCGTGATAACGCCCTTTGCGTTTACGATCCACGGCTTCGGATCCTTGTAGTAGTTTATCTGTACAAGGCGAACGTTGTGTATCTCCTTCACCTTTTTATAGAATTCAAAACCCCGTTCTCCGAGCATCGCCTGATGTTCTTTGACGTAAAGCTTCCACCCTATCGGAAGAGCCTTTGACACCTGCTCTATGAGATTGAGTTCATCGACATAATATGAAGCCTTGACGAACACCGATGACTCGGGAATGAGATGAAGCGGCATGAACACATAGTCCTCGCCTTCCACCGGATCTTCGAAGTATTTGTTCTTTCCGTACAGGTATCTCTTCTTGAGTTCTTCTTCAAGATAGTAACGGATATACGGAAGCGAAGGAGCGTAGAGCATCGGGCTCTTTTTCTTGAGCTTAAGGTTGTGCTTCCTTATGTCCATATCGTAGAAATATTCGAGCTTTCCGTGCATCACACGTGCGATCCAGATGAGAGAATCCCGCTCATACTTGGACGTAACGGACCCCGCGAACTCTCCGTTCATTATCGAAGTCTTTCGTCTGTAATCTTCGACATACTCGATGCTTTCTTTTATCGCGCTGTCCGGATGGGACTTGATCTCATTGAACAGTCTTTCAAAATAAGGGTCGATCCCGAACGCGTTCTGGAAGCTCGGATACTTGTAGTAACCGAGTTTCGAATACTCGATCGTCATGCACGGGATCTTCTTTTTGTAGCATACCTCGCAGAGAATGGTTCGCTGGAGTTCGGCATTATCCATGTCAAAGATCACATCGGGTTTGAACTCTTCGATAAGGCCGATGATCTTTTTGTAGTTGAGCTCCAGCCAGTAAAGATTCTCCGCGTAGCTCGTCACCTTC
>JAEEGL011358079.1_pt1 | contig 10339 bp, 9 predicted proteins | sample 9134231 | NCBI WGS metagenome assembly JAEEGL01 (sample SAMN16246548, study PRJNA631951) | gut metagenome | biome: gut microbiome; feature: rumen; material: fiber-attached | host: Bos | place: Iran: Karaj | collected 2018-10
CTACCCTTCGGCCGAGATGCTCACCACAGACGGTATCGTCGCCCTCAGCCAGACCTTCGATACTGCTACCCGCACACAACTCACGGTCATCACCAGCTTTGAACCCGGCACTCACGCCATACGACTCAGCAACGACGACTCGCTGCTGCTTGTGGTAACCGATGTGGAAGTCGACACCACAGCGATGGAGCCCCGCGACATTATGCCGCTCGAGCGCATCCCCTACTCTTTCTGGGAGATATTCCGCTGGATACTGCTGGCGTTGGCCATTGCCGCAATCGCTTTCGGCATCTGGTGGCTTGCCACACACCGCAAGACTGTGCAGCAAATCCTAGGTATGACCGAACCCGTCGACACCCGCACTCCCGAAGAACGCGCCCTGCAGACCCTCGAAGAGTTGCGTCGCAAGCAACTCTGGCAAAGCGGCAAGAGCAAAGAATATCATACCGAATTGACCGATGCCGTCCGACGCTTTATCGAAGAAGCCACAGACATACGCGCAACCGAGATGACCAGCGACGAAACAGTCGATGCCATAAATAGTCAGTGGTCATTGGTTAGCAGTCCGTTGAAGGATATCTTCACCACCGCCGACCTCGTGAAGTTTGCCAAGAGCGAACCTATGCCTCATGAGCACGAACGCTCGATGAGCGAAGCTGTAGAGTTTGTCCAGAAACTTTGGCAACTTGTGAAACCCGAAGAAGAGGAGGTGCCGAATGAATAATATCACCTTTGCCCACCCTTGGCTCCTTCTGGGTTTGCTTGCCGTTCCGCTGATGGTGGCCTACTATATCTGGCGCTACCACAAGCAGGAGGCTGCTGTGCAGCACTCGGATATCGACGTCTTCACAGGCATCGAGAAATCGCTCCGTGTGCGTCTCCGTTGGCTGCCTTACGCCTTGCGTACCCTCGCCGTCGGCGCTCTGGTGATTGCCCTCGCTCGTCCGCAAAGTATGCTGAGCCGTCAGCAGATGAAGGTGGAAGGTATCGATATCGTGATGGCGATGGATATCTCGGGCAGTATGCTCGCTGAGGACTTCCGTCCCAACCGCCTCGAAGCCGCCAAGCAAGTAGCCGCCGAATTCATCGACGGGCGCAAGAACGACCGCATGAGCCTCGTAGTATTCGCCGGCGAAGCCTTCACCCAAGTGCCCCTCACCGTCGACCATCGTGTGCTGCTCAGCCAACTGGAGAAAATCAAGAGCGGAATCGTACGCGACGGCACAGCATTGGGCGACGGATTGGCCACCGCAGTCAACCGAATAAAGGATAGCGACGCAAAAAGCAAAGTGATCATTCTGCTCACCGACGGTGTGAACAACCAAGGAAGCATCGACCCGCAGAACGCCGCCGAAATTGCCGCACTCTATGGCATACGGCTCTACACTATCGGTGTTGGCTCGCGAGGCAAAGCACCCTTCCCCTTCCGCGACCAATTCGGCCGTGTGCGCTATCAGAACATAGATGTCGAAATTGACGAACCCTTGATGCAGCAGATGGCTGAAGCCACCAGCGACGGACAATATTTCCGTGCCACCAATAAGAAAGCACTCAAGGAAATCTTCGCCCAAATCGACGAGATGGAGAAGAGCAAAATCGACGTTACCCAATACGCTCAAACGCGCGACGAATACGCCCCTTGGCTTTGGTTGGCCTTGTTGGCGTTGGCTGCCGAGATGATTGTCCGTTGGATTTGGTTCAAATGGTAAAAACAGGAGAAAAATGATTCATTTCGAACATATAGAATACCTCTGGCTGTTGTTGCCGCTCGCGTTGCTGGGCCTCGCGTGGGGTTTCATGACCTGGCGCTCCAACCAACGACTCGGACGCTGGGCCGACCGGCAGATGTTCGGCCGACTGATACCCGATAAATCCGTCTGGCGTCCCGCCCTCAAGATGGGGCTCTCTCTTGCCGCTATCGCTCTTCTTATTGTGGCTATTGCCAATCCGCAATACGGTACCCGTCTCGAGAAGACCAAACAAAGCGGAAGCGATATCGCCATCTGTCTCGACCTTTCCAACAGCATGATGGCCGAAGACCTACAACCCAACCGTCTGGAACGCGGCAAGCGTGTTGTGAGCAACCTGCTCTCCACCCTCGGAGGCGACCGCGTGAGCCTTATCGCTTTTGCGGGCGAAAGCTTCATCCAGATGCCCCTTACGGGCGATTACGGCGCCACCAAACTCTTCCTCGACGACATGAGCTGCGATATGATTTCGTCGCAGGGCACAGCCATCGGCGACGCTATCGGCAAAGCGATGGAGACCCTCGGCTACGGCGACCCCGACCGTCCGTGGGAGAAAAACAAAGGGCGTGCCATCATCGTCATCAGCGATGGTGAAAACCACGAAGACGACGCCATTGGAGCCGCACGCAATGCAGCCCGCGAAGGGGTGCGTGTGTGCACCATCGGTATGGGTCTTCCCGACGGAGCACCCATTCCGGAATACGACCACCAAAAGCGTAAAAGCACCTATAAACGCGACCGCGGCGGCAGCATCGTTATGACCCACCTCAACGAGCAGATGCTTCGTCAGATTGCTGATGCCGGGAATGGAGTTTATACCCGTGCTTCCGCAGCCTCGGGCGGATTGGGCGAGATTGTGAACCTCATCAATAGTCTTGAGAAGGAAGACTACGGCGAAGCACAGGTAAGCGCTTTCGAAAGCCGCTACCAATACCCCCTAGTGGCTGCGCTTATATGCCTGCTGGCCGAACTGATGCTTTTCGAGCGGAGCAACCGCAAATGGACCTTATTCGAATCCCAAGAATGAAAAAGACACTCATACTACTCCCCTTGTTGGCGCTGCAGCTAACCCTGTGTGCACAAGCCTCGCGGCACCAGTTGCGCGAAGGCAACCGGCAGTACAACAAGGAACGCTACGACCAAGCCGAAGTGGCCTATCGCCGTGCCTTGGAGCGCGACACCACCGATGCACGTGGCCAATACAACCTCGGCGGAGCTCTCTATCGGCAGGGAAAATACGACGATGCCGCCCGCCATTATGAGCAAACTCTGGCCGACCCAAAAGCCAACGACCGCCGCCGGGCGAACGCTCTCCATAATCGCGGCAACAGCCTCCTAAAAGCGGGTATGGAGAACCAGCAGCAGGAAATGCTCCAAGAGGCCCTGAAATCCTATCAGGAAGCCCTGAAACTGAACCCCAAGAACGAGGACACCCGCTACAATCTGGCCCTTACGCGCCGTCTGCTTCAGCAAATGCAACAACAGCAGCAGCAAAACCAGCAGGGCGGACAGAACAACGACCAGCAGAACCAGGACCAGCAGCAGAATCAGCAACAACAGCAGAATAACAACAATCAGGACAACCAGCAACAGCAGAATCAGCAACAGAACCAACAAAACCAGCAGCAGGACCAACAGCAAAAGCAGGGACAGCAGCAGGAGAACCGGCACGACAATCAGGATGCCAAGAAACGCGATGCCGAACGAATGCTCGAAGCCATGAAGAACAACGAGCGTCAAACCCTCCGCGAAGTGAACCGCAACAACGAGAATGTCCGCAGTGGCAAGAAAGACAAAGACTGGTAATCAGCAGTTAAGACAGATGAAACATATAATCAACACACTCTTCACACTTCTGGCGTTCACCTTTGTGTCGGCACAGGAAATCTCTGTGCAGGCGCCCTCGTCGGTCTACGCCGGCAGCAACTTCAGCGTGCGGTTCGTTGTCAACGACAAAGCGCGCGACTTCATCGGACCATCTTTCAAAGGATTCAGCACCCTTTCGGGCCCCAATGTGTCCTCCTCGTCGAGCATGAGCTTCATCAACGGACAAACCACCCATTCCGTACAAACCACCTTCACCTACATGCTCAAAGCCGACGTTGAGGGTACTTTCACCGTCGATGCCGCTTCGTGCAACGCGGGCGGAAAGAAAATCAGCAGCCGTCCGTTCACCATCAAGGTGGAGAAGATGAGCGCCCAACAGCAGCAACAACAGCATCAGCAGCAGCAACAATACAGCCAACCGCAACCCACCCAAATCGACGAAAACACCCTCTTCGCCCGTGCCTCGATAAGCAACAGCAACCCCTATCAGGGCGAGCAAGTAATCATCACATATAAAATCTACACTCAGGTGCAGGTCAGCCAGTTTGCCATCGACAAACTCCCGCGCAACCGCGGATTCTGGGCCGAAGACCTCACCGACGACCGTCAAATCAAGCAATACAACGAAACCATCAACGGCCGCACCTACAAGGTAGCCGAAATCCGTCGCGGAGCCCTCTTCGCCCAGGAAAGCGGCAAACTCACCATCGAGCCGCTCGACCTCAACGTGCTGGCTATGGTGCAACGTCAACGCCAGCGTACGGGAAGCATCTGGGACCTCTTCGACGACCCATTCTTCAACCCCCAGCAAGCCGTCGAGCGTCCTCTTTCAACCAACCGCATCAACGTCAACGTACGCCCATTGCCACACGCTCCTGAAGGATTCGGCGGTGCTGTGGGCCGATTCGACGTAAAAGGCGGGCTCAACCTCGACCAGGTGAAGGCCAACGAGGCTATCTCCTACCGCGTAACCGTGAGCGGTAGCGGCAACCTGATGCTCATCGACGCTCCCAAGCCGCAGTTCCCCTCCGTATTCGAGGTCTACGATCCACAAATCGACGACAATATCCGCAAGAGCGATGCCGGAATCAGCGGCAGCCGCACCTTCGAATGGGTGCTCATTCCCCGCAGTCAGGGCGATTTCACCATTCCCGCCCTGCGTTTCGTCTATTTCGACCCTTCCACAGGCCAATATGTTACCCGTGAGGTACCCGCCCAGAAGGTGGAAGTGGCCAAAGGAGACAGCCGCGCCAACGCCACCGTGAAGGAAGATGTGCGCCATCTCAACACCGACATCAACTTCCTCCACCCGATAAACAAGCTGCAGCCCATTCGCACCCGCGAGAGCAGCGGCTGGCTCTTCTGGTTCCTCGCGGCGCTGATTCTTGTCGCCGAAGGTATCTGTGCCCTCCTGATTCTCAACCGCCGCAAGTCGGAAGCCGATGTGGCCGGAATGAAGATGAAACGGGCCATCCGACTGGCGCAGAAACGGCTTCGCCGAGCCAATTCCCTGCTGGGTACCGGTTCCACCGAGCAGTTCTATGAGGAAATCTACAAAGCCATCTGGGGCTGTCTGGCCGACAAATACAATATCCCCCTCTCGCAGCTCAGCCGCGAAACGGTGAGCGCCCGCCTGCAGGAACGCCAAGTGGGCGACGAGCAGCAGGAGACCATCATGCGCGTGCTGCAGGATGTGGATATGGCCCGCTTCGCCCCCGGCGACCCAAGCCGTCAGATGGAACAAATCTACGACGAAGCACTGAATATGATTGCAAATCTGGTTTAAGAAATGAAAAAGATTCTCATAATATTGGCTGTAATTCTCACCTTTTCGCCTGCGGCAGGCGCCACATCAACTCTGCATCTGAAAGCTTTGGCCGCCCGCGATGCCGATTCGCTCTACCGCATAGGCGATTATGAAGGAGCCATCGAAAGCTACGAGGCTGTACTCGCCGACGGATTCACTTCGGCCGAACTCTACTACAACCTCGCAGGCGCCTACTATCGCACCGACGATATCCCCCGCGCCATACTCAACTACGAACGCGCCCTACGTCTGAAACCCTCGATGAAAGACGCCCGCGAGAACCTCGAGTTGGCGCAAAGCAAGACTATCGACCGTATCGACAACCTCCCGCGACTTTTCATCTCGCGCTGGATTGACGCCCTCCGCACGGGAATCACACCTTCCGCCTGGCGCGCCATCTGGCTTATCCTGCTCGCCCTCACTCTTGCGGCGGTGCTCACCGTAGCCATCGGACGCGACACAATACTCCGCCGCTGGGCCCTCGGTATAGCTATCGCCTTCGGAATCCTATTCCTCCTTTCGACGGCATTTCTCATCTCCGCCACCCATTGGCGCAACGCGCACTCCGAAGCCATCGTTATGCAGCAGTCGGTATCGGTCAAAGGGTCGCCCGAAAACCAAAGCACCGACAAGATGATACTCCATGCAGGAACCCGTGTACACATCACGGAAAGCCTCTCCGGATGGGACAAGATAACCATAGCCGACGGCACCGACGGATGGTGCCCGGCCAACGCAATCGAACGTATATGAAACAACGGTTCACATTAATCCTTCTGCTGACCGCCCTTTCGCTGTCGGTTGCAGCACAGAAAATCGAGTATGTCGACGACGAAGAGTGCGGCTGCTCCCTCGTGTTTGTCGACGGTATCCAAACCACCACAGACGGCACCCATTTCGGCTTCAAGCTGGCCGACGGCACCGTTATTGCGCCCAATATCTACGCTTTTGTCGACCAGTTTCACGGCGACTACTGCAAGGTATATATCGACTACGGCCAATGCGGGATGATCGACCGTAACGGGAAACAAATCATTCCCTGCAACTACGACGATGTGGAATATCCATCCTGCGGCCGCATTCGGGTAACCAAGAACGACCTCAACGGCTACTGCGACCTCGAAGGCCACGAGATTGTACCGCCGAGCTACCGTCTTGCAGGCCCCTTCTCGGAAAACCTCGCCCCCGTACTTATCGATATCGACAGTTTTTCCTTCGCCTTCACCTTTATCGACACTATGGGGCGTCAGACCCTCAAACCCATCTATGAGAACCTTTCTATCATGATCGACGGCTATGCGGCCGCCCAACGCTATTCCCGTTGGGGAATCATCGACCGCAACGGCCGCGAGATGCTGCCTTTCATGTACGAATACATCACGATGCCGATGGACGGCTTCTTCTTCGCCGGCGACTCTCTGGGGATGGCCCTTTTCGACTATCGGTTCAAACCCCTCACCAAATTCGTATACGGCAACCCGGGACCGCTGTCCGAAGGACGCATCTCGGTGATGCGCGACGGCCTCTACGGCTATCTCAACACCAACGGCAAGGAGGTGATTCCCTGCCAGTATACCGAAGCTTCGCCCTTTAAAGAGAGCCGTGCGAAGGTAGCCAAAGGCAAGAAATTCGGCATCATCAACGCCTCGGGGAAAGCCATACTTCCCCTCGAATATGAAGACGCTACACCACATGGCGACAAATATATCTACCACGACGGTCTTGCCCTTGTCGAGAAGGACGGCAAGCTGGGCTTTGTCGACATCGACGGCAAACTGGTAATCCCCTACTATTTCGACCAGGCGTTCCACTTCACCCAAGGGCTCGCCTGCGTGCGTTTCAACGGCATGTGGGGCTATATCGACACAAAAGGCGACGTCTATATGCCCTTCGTGTTCCAATACGCCTCACCCTTCGAATGGGGACGCGCCGAAGTGGTCTACAACGGCACCGTGAGCAATGTCGACCTCAGGGGCAAATGTGTCAAAAACTGTAACGGAGTGATAGCATGGCGCGACTGGAGAGAATAGCATCGCACGACGGCATCGTGAAAGCCGTCCGTGAAGGAATTGTCGATGTCGAGATTGCATCGACCAGCGCGTGTGCCTCGTGCGAGGCTCATGCCAAATGTGGCTTTGCCGAATCGAAAAACAAGACCGTCGGAGTGCCTACCGCCGAATGGAACACTTTTGAGAAGGGCGAGAAAGTAACAGTCAATATCGACCAAAGCCGCGGAATGCTGGCCGTATGGATAGCCTATGTGCTGCCCGTCTTGGTGATGCTTGCGGCCATCATAGCCCTCTCCGCCGCTGGCGCGGCCGAATGGCTCGTCGCCGTAGCCGCCATTGCCATCCTCTCGCTCTACGTCGCCATCCTTTACTTCCTACGCCGAAAAATCGAGAAAAAATTCACCCTCACCATACTCAAAACCACCAACTAAAACCACAATGCTCATCCTAGGAATCGACCCCGGCACACGCATCCTCGGCTACAGCCTTCTCGACACCGAGGGCGGACGCTTCCGCATCAAAGCCATGGATGTGCTGTATCTCAAGAATATACCCGACTTCAAAGACCGCATACGCCGCATCTTCGACTCCACCTTGCGCATCATCGACAGCTTCCATCCCGACCATCTGGCCATCGAAGCGCCCTTCTTCGGCAAGAACGTGCAGTCGATGCTCAAGCTGGGCCGCGCCCAAGGAGTGGCCATCGCCGCCGCCATGAGCCGCGACCTGAGCTACACCGAATATGAGCCATCGGTCATCAAACAGCTGGTTACCGGCAACGGCAACGCCTCGAAAGAGCAGGTAGCCTCGCTCCTGCGCTCCATCATAGGCTTCGACGACAGTCCCCGCTACCTCGACGCTACCGACGCGCTGGCCGTCGCCTACACCTGTCACATGCAACTCTCGAACCCTGTGGCCGAACTCCGCGAACAGTTGGCTCCGAAACAGAAAAAACACAAATCGGGCAAGAAACAATGGGCCGATTTCGTTTCACAAAACCCAGACCTTGTACAATGAAAAGAACCTTTCTAGCCGTAATAGCAGCACTAATGGTGCTCACCTCCTGCCAGCACAAGGCCGGGAATAAGCAGTTCGACCCGCGCCAGGTCAATTTCGTGGCCGAATACAACCCCCTCTTCGACAATCAGCTCTACCCTGCCCTCGTCCTCGGCATGAACCAATCCACCACCACCTCCTCCCAACCGCAAACCTCCAACACCCAACTCTTCACCCTCTCGGTAACCGCCCCGCGCGACAATAGCGTGCTGCGCATCGTCATCGACTCGTCGGCCCTCAACTACGTAACCATCATCCAGGAAATCCTTCCCTCGCGCGGCGAGCGCTACACCTTCCAGCCTTCTCTGAAGTGGAAATACGACATCCTGCGGCGTACCCGCCAGCCGGGAGTTGTCGACCTCACCTTCACCTGCTTCATCAACGACGAGGAAGTCGACCTCGCCAACCTGCACCTCGGTGTACGCTCCATCAACGAGTGCCCCCTCTCGCTCAAAGCACCCAACCAGTACAGCGACTTCCGCTGGCTCTTCACCGCCTACGTCAACGAAGACCATCCACAGATTGAGCAGATACTCACCGAAATCATGGACCAGGGAATCGTCAACCGCATCGCTGGCTACCAGAACGGCGAGAAAGCGGTCAAAGAGCAGGTCTTCGCCGTATGGTACTACGCCCTCAACCGAGGCATCACTTATAGTTCCATCACCTGCACCTCCAACCCCTCGCAGCGGGCCAACGTGCAGCATATCCGCTTCTTCGACGAAGTGTGGCAGTCGCGCCAGGCCAACTGCGTCGACGCCTGCGTCTTCTTCGCCTCCATCCTCCGCAAGATGGGCCTCAAGCCCGTCATCTTCGTCGAACCATGCCACGCCTATCTCGGCTATTACACCGACAAGAACCGCACCAAGTTGGCACTTCTCGAAACCACCATCACCTCGTGGGTAAACTTCCCCGACCTCGAGCGCAGCCTCGATTCCAACGGCCGCCTGCCCGACGACAAATTCGAGAAAGTGAGCAAATACCTCTCCCTACGCGACATCGAGCGCTACCGCGCCGGACAGATCGACTTTGAGGAGCTGAAACGCATTGTGGCCCGCAGCCTCTTCGAGAAAGCCACCGAGTACGACCAGGAGACCTACAACGCCAACCGCGAGAACTTCGCCGACAGCTCGGCCATCACCTACCAGCAGCTCGACGTCGAGATGCTCCGTCGCATGGTGCAGCCAATCAACTGACCCCTTCCCTCCCCCATATCCACAGCGGCCTCCTGCCGGAGCCCGCAAGGCGATAGTTGCCAGCCACAGGAACCTGGAACCTGAAACTTGGAACCTGGAACCTGAAACTTGGAACCTGGAACTTGAAACTTCTGTTGGGGTCGCCCTTACGGGCTCAAAATCTCTCGAAAATCGGAAAAAAATCCTATGATGCAGGGATTCTTCTTATCAAGAATTAGAGAATTGGAGAATTGCCAAAATCATTAAGGATTGGATAAATAATTTTTCTAAGATTTTGAATTAGATTTTTTTAAAATTTTGAGCGCAGCGACCAGAAAAAATAATGGGAGGTTGTCAGCCACTTGGAACTTGAAACCTGGAACCTGGAACTTAAAACTTAAACTTAAAACTTGAATCCACATACCCCGTCCCCTCTCCCCCTCTCCTCGCGGGAGAGGGGGGCTGGGGGGAGAGGCTTTTAGGCCACTTCGCCGGAGCCGCAGTAGGTGGTGGCCGAGGTGGTGGGGTGCTGGCGGTTGCAGCTCACCACGAAGCCGTAGACGTGCACGTCCATGCCGTCCCAACGGGCGGGGACGTTCACCGCCACGCTGGCGGCCGAGCGCTTGGCGGCGCTTCCGAGCACGCCCTGCTTCATCTCGGGGCAGTAGGCGAAGAGGTAGACCGAGTCGTTGTCGTCGGCGCCCGGCTGGTCGCCGC
>JAEEGL011614629.1_pt1 | contig 10339 bp, 35 predicted proteins | sample 9134231 | NCBI WGS metagenome assembly JAEEGL01 (sample SAMN16246548, study PRJNA631951) | gut metagenome | biome: gut microbiome; feature: rumen; material: fiber-attached | host: Bos | place: Iran: Karaj | collected 2018-10
ATCTAATATTATCCCCAATTTTGAAACTATCACCTTCAGTTATATAATGTACATTTTCTTCTCCACATTCTGTAATACACTGACTTCGAATCTTATCAATATAATGAGCACGTCCTTTAAGAGAAGAGTGATATAAAAACGGGGCTTTGGATGGAAGATAAGCAGATTTAATTTTAAATACTTTTCTATATCTTTCGATATCTCCCATATGATCTTCATGAGGGTGTGTGAATATAATAGCATCTACTACGCCTGATTTAATTACCGACTGATATGCTTTTAAGGCGTCTGAATCTTTACTACCAGTGTCGATAATTGTAGTATGTATGTCATTGCCTTTATCATCATACTCAATAATAGCCGTACTGCTTCCTGACTCTTCAGGATGATATTTAAACAGTGACGGCTGAAATATGCAAAATTTCTTACTCATTATTTTTCTCCTTCGCTTTACGTTTGCTATACTCTAACTGTAAATACATTCTTACAGTATCAATTGATACCATCTTGTTAGTAAGTTTATTTTCAATCCATGGGTGCAATGGCTGTACTAAATCTTTACACTCCCAAAAACCTATAATTGGTTTTTTCAAAAGCCATGCAAACATAATCTCCTGACATGTGCCGACAGACTGTGCAGCCTTATTAAGATTCACAATAAAATAATCACAATTAATTATTCCACATAAATCATATGCATGTCCCAATTCTTGTGTCTCTTTATCTTCATCTTCTGCGTCAAAAACAGTAGGGTCAATAATATAATATTCACTCTGAAAACGATCTTTAAAATATTTACGCCAATTTTTCTGTTCTAACTCAGATAGTCCAGTCATGGCACCAGATAAGAATATTACTGGCATTAACCATCGACAATGATAAGAAGACAGACAATATTCCTCTACCAATTCATCAAGTCTCGTCATTCGTCATTCTCACTTTCACAAATTGTTCCAGTATCAGCTATATCACAAAATAATAATAAAATGCATATAAAATCTATTATACACATATAATATAAAAAGAACGTCAAAATCCCTTCTACAATCCTACACATTTTATTTCTCCTTTGGCACGTATTCCTCAGCTTCAGCTTCATCCAATTCAGCCAGATAAGTATCAATAGCAGTAATTAACTGCTTCCGTGTTACATCTCCCTCAATAATATGTCCCCTAAGAAAGTGAAGAATTTCTTCCACATGCCATTGAGGAATATAAATGTTCTTAGATTGCGAAACACTCATCATCTTTATCATCCCCCTCAAAAAATACATTCCACCATTTAATTGCTTTTTTCAAACTATTAAAACGATGGTCTTCAATTTCCTTATAATCGTTTTCAAAACACTGCCCGATAGTAATCTGGTACCACGCATTATCTTTTATTGGTTCAAAACAAAAACTTAGAATTGCTTCATACATAGATTCATTCTTATTAAACCGTTTCCAACACAATTCTCGGGCACCATCATACCCCTTAAAATCTTCGATTTTCAACATAAAATATATCCTTTCGACTTATTGTACTATATATAATTATCGTTTGTCAAACCATAAAACATAAGGATATTTTTCATAAGCAGGATCATCAATAGATATATCTTCACGCCATACACTAATTGGGACTATATTCTCTCCATTATGAAATACTCCATATCCAGTTGTTTTATTATACCTATATGGATTACTTTTTAACATAGTTATAAAAGTATGAGTACAAATAACCCGTGCAGTTGGATTTTCTATTTCAATACGCTTAATAGATTTCATAGGCACCTCGTTCAATTAAAGAAATCTAAGATAGTTTTACTGCCATCTAAATGCCAAAAACGCATAACCGTTCCATCCTCCCAATGGCTACTTGGCGCAACTGCAATCGAAGATGTAATTATACCATCTAAAAAAATATTATCACGTTCATCCATTACTACACCATGTAATACATTTTTAATGACTAAATAATCTTCATCAGTATAAACAATATTTTTAGTCCACTCATTAGTAGTATTATTTGTATTATTAGTACTACCCCAAACATCAAAAGTACAACACTTACCTTCCATATGAATATGTACATTTTCATATTGTGATTGTAGATCATTAATAGTTTGCATTATTTTTTCTTTTTCCATATATACTCCTTTATGTTTTATATATTGCATATAATATTGCAATTATAGTTAATATAAAAGATAGAAGAGAAGTAGACATTTTTCTTCTCCTTTACGAGGATGTTTCTTTTTATATTCATCTAAAAGATTAATCATATTTTATTCTCTCTCTATTGCAAGAATCTCATTTATAGTGCAATCGAACATATCTGATAAGATTACAAGATTATCTATTGACGGTATACTTTTACCATTAATCCATTTATATATTGATTGCGGTGTAGAGAATCCACAAATTCGTTGAATATCTTTTATAGAGAATCCTCTTTCATTTATAAATCTATGGATATTCTCTCCAGTTTTATTCATGTTTATTTGAGGAATCATCATATTATCAAATATATTCATCTTATTCACGTCTCCCACGTTTTATCCTTCGACCATCATCGCCATCGAAACACCACATATCAATGCGTTAATCAGTGCATTGTAAAAGTTATTCCCTTCTTTTACTTTTAAAAAATTTATAATCATTGCTATAAAACTTATGGTTGCCACAAACGCATTCCAATTCATCTTACTCACCCCTCTCAATTTATAATCGCAACTCCACATAATACGAGCACGAATATCCAAAAGCCGATAAAGAAATATATCGCTTTCTGAAACAGTTCTGTCTTTTCCTGTTCTGTGGGTTTCCCTTTATCCATTCTATTAACTCCTTTTAAAATGCCCATTTCAACGCCATTGTTCTCGCATATGCCAAAGCACCTGTAGCAAACGCAAACCACGGTACATAATCATAATCTGCGTCTGTTACTATTAAACTGATTACTAATACAATAAGAGAATATATAATAAGGGTTAATACAAATACTCCAATTCTTGCAAGTCTTTCCATCCTGCTCACTCCTTTCCATCCATCTTTGAGCCGCAGTACGGACAATAAATAAATTTAATTTCACCCTCGTACACGTTTACAGTCTGCGTGACATTGCATGTGGAGCATTTTCTTATTCTTTCACTATGCCACCATTCTTTTATCCATCTCCCATGTACCACAGGAGCAACATCGGTAGGTTCAACCTTTAAGACCGTTCCCAAAAACTGCACTCGAAAATCTTCTGTGTCTGTAGGAATACCCATACCGTCAACACTTGGGATAATATCGAGTGTTTCTACGGCGTTAAGCATATCCTGCTTGCTAATATATTCATTCATGCCGTCACTCCTCTTCCTCGAAATCATCATCTTCCTCTTCTTCGAAGTCTAATTCTTCATCTATTGCTTCAAGCAGGTCTCCGATGCCATCTTCAAGATCATAAACATTCAGCCGCTTGTAAATCCTCGCATCTTCTCGTGTTCTCATATTACCCTTCTCTTCTCTCACCGTAACTACAAAAATCATCGGACGCCATACCATATTCATCGTGTTTGTAACAACGTCCCCAATAGCTTTTCCAGTGCTTGCAATCACAACAACGTACTACAGGAACAACATCGGCAGGTTCAATGGCTTTAATTTTGTCTTTTGCTTCTACCACTCCGCTTATCCATTCCAAGTCTTTGTGCAGATACCACGGTTCATGTTCTTTTTCTTCAAGTGCATTTATCGCATCTTCTCTGCGGATATAATCACTCATGCTTCATCCTCCACTGGAATATCAGATATAGCATCCCATAAATCACTGTAATCGTTATACCCGATACCATCTCTGTTTCTAATTTCATCTAAAATCCGCAGTGCGTATTCTTTTTCAGCCATTGTCTTCCTCCGCTTCATCTATCGGCTCAAACCACCCACATTCATCTCCTTCGTATTCTTCTGATTCACAGCAGATACTCACATCGTGACAATTTTGCATGGAGAGCCAACAGTCATTACACATTTTTCCCATCATACTTCTTCCTCCACTTCATCCTCTGGCATTTTACGGCAATTCCAACAATAGACCATCTTATCGTCCTCGCCATAATGCTCGTATATAAATCGTTTTATGCGCTTCTTGTTCGGTTCACCATTTTTTCCAAGCATAAATACGTCACCATAACTTCCGATGTATTCAACAACCAACTGACCACCGCAATAAGGACAACGATTAATATTCTCACTCATTTTCACCCTCCTGCATCTTTTTGGCACTTATGTCAGGGACATTCTGCCTTTTCGGATAGTTATAATAAATCCACTCGATACAGGTACTAAGACTTATTACGGGCTTTTTATATTTTTTACAGTACCCGTTACGGGTAAATTGTGGATTGAACCGATCGTCCCAATGTACGCAATTAGCGCAATGATTGTCGTAATACATCAGCTTTCCTCCTGCATCCTTGCTCCGCACTTTGGGCAATAGTTCTCTTCGAAATTAACAATCTCTCCGCATCTGTTGCAACGATATGAATAATCGTTATATCGTAAGTCATCTTCAGTATATTTACCCATTATCCATTTTCCTTCGCTATATCCGTATGTAGTTGTATCAATTACAAAATCATCACCCATTGTCTTCCTCCTGCTATCTAAATCTGTATCCCCAATAAAAGCATAATATTGAATACCCGAACACTGTTACTATTATTCCGATGGTTTCCATAATTTCAATCATTATCTTCCTCCGCTTCATATTGATTTGGAAACCCTACATGGCAATTAATACATGCTTTATCCCCAAACCGTCCATGCTTGCAAGTATCACAGGATTGCTCCTGCATTTTCAGTGCGGAGATAGCGAGGATAAGAGCGTCTTTAAGCTCAGGGTCGGCAAGTTCAGCGTTGAACTGCAATATTTTGATTGCTTCACTGTTTGTCATTGTGCCACCTCTCTGATTCGAAAAATCCTTCCGCTGTGATGAATCTCTGTCTCTTTTCCACTCTTACCTGCGGATTTTACTTCTTCCCAAAACTGGTCATAACGTTCTTTAAATTCCAGTGCAGAGATAGCCATGTCCAAAGCCTCATCGGAAAAATCAGATTCAGTTCCAAGCCATTTTCTGGCATATTCTATGTTCGCTATTGCTTCACACGGTTTCATTTTCTTCTCTCCCCGTCTTTACAACTATCAAACTGCTTTACTCTCCATCCGTGTAAACTGCATTCGTAATAACCAGAACCGCCACGTTTGTGTTTACATTCGCCACAACGGACTTTATTTTTTTCCTTCTCTTCCAGTGCAGAGATAGCCATACGGAACATTTCTTTTGTTTCTGATTCCGGCATCACGGCAATGCGGTTTTCAAACCATTCGATCGCTTCTCTATTCTCCATCTATCCCTCCATCATATCATTGCTTCACCAAGACTTGTCTCACCGATAACATACTCATTTGCAATTTTGTGCATCTGATTAAACGAAGTTTTACATGCTGTCTCACCATTATGATACCAAACAAATGCACCATCAGGCACAATGCGCTTTATCTTGCCGATTTCATATCTGTCTCCATTTTGATAAATAATATAATCACCTTCATAAAACTCTTTCATTCTACTCCCCCTATCCGCTGATTCCATGCCGCAATAACATCAGATTCTGCTTTGTTAACATCAATAAAATCCGCATATCCAACAATTCTCAAACTGGTGCGTTTACTTACTCCACATTTAGGACAATGAATCGAAAAATCAACTTGATCTTCTAACCCGCCCATCATTTTTGTAACTCTTACTTCTGTTCTTGGAAGTTCTCCGCAAAAAGGACATCTTTTTAATTCATCCATCACTTAACTCATCTTTCTTGTATTCTTTATGTTCCATCACTACGTCTTTCAAACCACACGCCATCGTCAATCATCTTATCAAAATCTTCACTCTTCACAGTTACTACTGTATTTGGCTTCATGAATGTGCAGATAATCAAAGCATCATCTAAGACGGTTTTGCTTATCTCTTCTGCCATATCGGGTGACGCAACAACATATACTTTTTCATTGTCTTTCATATTATTCTCCCCAATCAATTTTCTGTCCGCATCTACTGCAATATTTGTCATATTCTTTAATATATGCTCCACATGATCCACAACATGGTTCATTTTTTCCATAATACCCGTCCCATTCTTTATCTATCTTTACGGGCTTTTGTTTCTTTAATGCAGATGTGGCTTTATCGATAACTGTAACTCCAATATCATCATGTAAAATCTGTTCATACAAATGTCGTATCTTTTGCAGTTTTTCAATTATATCTTTATATTCCATTTTTTATTTACTCCAATCTAAATTCTGACCACACTTCGGACAATATTCAAAATGATAAATCATATGTGTGCGACAGCTAGGGCACAGCGGGTCATTATGATAATAAGACGGATTATAAGGACGAGCCGCTTCTAATCTTTTTAATTCGTAAAAATTATAGGTATGTTTATGAACCGTTTTATCATTTTCAGATTGCACGACTTCAAAATAAAAGAGCGCTTCATCGTGATCTGATCCTAAATAAAGACGAAGGTTATCTCCTAGTTGAATATCAATATATTTATCCTTAATAAATTTAGCTGCCTGTTCTGGTGTTAATTTAATTTTCATTTAATCCTCCGGTGCTGTCGCTATTGCTAATACTCCTACGAATTGTATACAAAAACTAATTATTATTGGAAAGCAAGAAACAAATATAGTCCCCGTTAAAATTATGTTGCCCACAGTCCATGCTAAAATAAGAATAGCTACTATCATTTCTATATATATTCGTTTCATTGTGTCCTCCTATAATTCAAACGTATGACAGCCTGTCATTATATCATAAAAAAATTGTTTTGTTGAAATAGTAATAGTTTTCTTATCTGTATAATAATATTGAATCCACGCAAGATAGTCTTCGTTATGTTTATATTCTTTAATTTGGACTATTTGTTGAATCGGGATTGCTACACGAGTGTTTGTGCTTATATCAGTTACCATTAAAAATCTGCGCTTGCTCATTTAGTTTCTCCTTAACGAAATTATTTGCCTTTTCCTGTTCCTGCGCCAATCCACGTTGTAGTTCAGCTATTAACACTCCCTGACGCCGATTTTGTTCCTGTTGAAGTTTATACTTCTCAATATTTTTATAAAAATGCCGATATCGCCAATGATCAAGAAATGATTTAAAATCTGCAACTATGTTTTTGTAATAAATATCATATCTACGAAGCTCAAAATCATTTGGCATTACATTATATAGTTTAATAAAAGCACGATAGGACAGTTTTGGAGTTGTGGTACCAACTTCTTCATACCAGTCACAAAAGTGCCATAAAACGATAGTATCAATTATCCATATACCAATTGTTAATAAAAGAGCAAAAGGACTAGCTGTTTTAATTATCAATACAATGGGCGCTATATAAAAGAATATTATTGCTATAATTGTAATCATTTATTTTTTCACCGTCCCTACCATTTAATGTATGTTATGAAACCACTATCTGTCCAAGATGAATCATTATCATATACTGTGTAACCAAGTCTTTTAAGCGTATCTTCTACAAAAGAAGAGAGCACATCATAGTACTCACATGACGTTTCACCTTTAAGAACCGCTTCGCCAATTTTATCAGCAATTTCGTCAATCTCGTCTTTAAAGCGATATATCATCGAATATTCTCGTGCCGTTTTTGCGTTATATAGTTCTTTCATTTTTTACCTCACCATTTAATATATGTATGACATGAAAAATCAATACCACTATAATAATCCCATTCTTCAATTACTGTATAACCAAGTGCCTTAAACTCATCTTTTACAGAATCAAGCATTTCCTCAGGAAAAACATATTCCCGCTTACCTGCGCAAACCGCTGTCCTAATCTCGTCACAAATAAAGTTATAAGCAGTTTCATGCTGATAGTACTGCGACCGCTTAGCCGCTTCCTCTGCTGTCCACATTTTAATCACCCCTTTGCCCAATTAATATATGTAATACAACCACCGTGCAAGCTAATAAATCGCACATTATAGCCCATGTCTGTTAATATCTGTTCAGCGGTTTCGCTGATTTCTTCTTTGATCAGACAACACGTCATCTTCATTTTTGCCGCCGTCCTAATTGTGTCTTCAATATATTTTAATTCTTCTGAATTAGCGCCTTGTGCAATAGTGTATGCTTCTTGTGCTGTTATCATTTTATTTACCCCCCCGACTACCATCGGATATGAGTCAACCATCCATCTTCATACCATTCTTCAGTTATTGTATATCCATGCGTTTCCAAAATATCTTTGAGATATAGTGGGAGCATATCGTCATAAATATATTCTGATTTGCCGTTATAAGCAGACTCTGTAATCTGTCTCTCGATATAAACTTCAGGTTCATAGTAATAATTAATACTATCCAACATTATCTCATGTGCTTGTTCCGCTGTCATTAACATTTTATTTAACGTCCTTTCTAAGCTTAATTAATGTATTTACGAGTTCCTGACGTTCACGTTTAGTTATTGACCAGTCCGCAGGTGCTAACATTACAAATACCGCCACTCCTAAGACCATCACACGCTCTCCTTCTAAATTTTTAAGCAAATAAAAATACAAATAGAATGGATCATCTTCATTGCCACTGAAATATACTTCCGTATAATACATATCTATATCAGTAATGGCCTTATCGTGCCCGAATTTAATCCAATTATCCCCCGTCTCAATCTGGAGCGGACTATATTCCTTGTCTCCATAAGGGTCAACAACTGACAGAGTTTTGTCAAGAAACAAATCTAATTCATATAATGGTGCTTCAGCGGTCAGTTCAAAACCCATATTTAACAGGTCATCGAGCGTAAGTTCTTTTTCTGTATTCATAACAGCCTCCTTTTTTATGATAATAGCAATTTAATTTTCTTTTGTCAATATATATTTTTTAGCCAGTGCGGGACTGATTTGCTTTGCCCACTCATAACAGCGCCTGTTAAGTTCGTAACGTGCCCCCACTGGATCAGCATCTGAATATCTGACGTAGTTAGTGATTTGAAGTGCTTCATACACACGCTGACAATCAAAGACAGGTCTAAATGCTTTATTACATCGGGCATAATATATTTTATCTAAATGATTATTAAATATATCACGGATAGTGTCGCAGTCTAGATTTCTCATTACTTTATTTTGTATACGTGTGATTATTTCTATTTCTTCATTGGTCGCAGGACGGGTATAGTCAGAGAATACGATTATATATTCTGTATGATAATTTACTTTTAATGCATCCAGAGCACGGATTAGTATTTTAGAAAAATGCGTATAGGTGCGACTAAAGAATTCAGCGTGCGCTGTTTTATGATTATAATATCCTTCTATATATTTATTATTTATTTGACCAAGGTATTCCATGAGTCTCCTGCGTGACATAAGGAATGTACCTGTAGGAAGTAACTGAGCAATTAAATTAGAATAGATGGAATCTTTACGCTGTTTGCGCTGTAATGGGAGAGGGTCATCGTATATAGAAAGAATACGGTAGCGGTTTTTAATTTTATTTAGTTCGCAGAAACGGCTGATTTCAGAAATTACCGAATCACGGGAACAGGTACTTAATTTAGAAGAATCTATTCCAAAAGGGGAGAGTAGCCGTTTAAGGGTATATGGATAATTTATATTCATTTCCAGTATTTTTTCACGGGTGATCTGTTCTTTATACATAATTTTTTAAAACTCCTTTTTCAATGTTTTATTGACGGATTGGAAAAAACTTGTCTAAATATCCGGTATAACATTAACTATATTATACCAGATATTTAGACATATTTTTTTCGATTCGTCAATGAATTACTGGATTTCAGGTTTTGGGAATAATTTGTATACGAACTATATGTGCCCTCTATTCCCATAATGTTAGTATATCAAGAACGTGTCAAAGTGTCAAGAGGAAATTAAATTGTGCAGATGGATATTGGGAGATGCTGGAATTTAGATTGGGAGATCAGGAATATGAATAACTTTTTTGAGATTAAGGATTGGGGCAAGTTTTTATAGGAGAATTTAATGTGAATAAGTTTATGGAGGATTGTGGACAGGTTTTGTGTGTAAATTATGAGGATGGTTTGAGATTTATATGTGTTAAGATGGAGTGGATGGAAGAATGTGTGTAAATTTTTTTTGAGGGAAAAAAATGAGATAGGAGAGATATGAAGCAAGGGTATAGGTATAAAAAATATAGGTATGTGGATATGTAGGTATGTGAAAAATAGAGAAAATATGGGGATTATGAAATAAGAATGCCGTGTGGATGAAGCACGTTCCCCTCCGGGGCGCGC
>JAEEGL012736530.1_pt1 | contig 10339 bp, 8 predicted proteins | sample 9134231 | NCBI WGS metagenome assembly JAEEGL01 (sample SAMN16246548, study PRJNA631951) | gut metagenome | biome: gut microbiome; feature: rumen; material: fiber-attached | host: Bos | place: Iran: Karaj | collected 2018-10
AATCCGTAAGAGGTGCCGATCTTTACATCCTTGTGGATGTCCTTAACTATTCCGAGACTTATTCACTTTGCGGACATGAGAATCACATGTCCCCCGATGATCACTATCAGGATCTTAAGAGAATCATCGCAGCCGTAGGCGGTAAGGCAAGAAGAATCACCGTTATCATGCCTTTCCTCTATGAGAGCCGTCAGGACAGACGTACTTCCAGAGAGTCACTGGACTGTGCCATCGCTCTTCAGGAGCTGGTACGTATGGGTGTCGATAATATCATCACCTTCGATGCTCATGAGCCCAGAGTACAGAATGCTATTCCTTTGAGCGGATTTGAGACCGTTCAGACTCCTTATCAGTTCATCAAGGGTCTCCTTAAGCATGTTAAGGGCCTCAAGATCGATGCGGATCATATGATGGTAATTTCCCCCGATGAAGGCGGAATGAGAAGAGCCATCTATATCGCAAACGTTCTCGGACTTGATATGGGTATGTTCTATAAGAGACGTGATTACAGAAGGATCGTAAACGGCAGAAATCCCATTATCTCTCATGAGTTCCTGGGAAGTGATGTTGCCGGCAAGGATATGATCATCATCGATGACATGATCTCATCCGGAGATTCAGTTCTCGAGGTTGCTGCAGAGCTCAAGAAGAGAAATGCGGGAAATATCTTCGTATTTGCTACCTTCGGTCTTTTCACCGGCGGCCTTGCAAGATTCGACGAAGCTTACGAGAAGGGACTTATCTCAAGAGTCCTTACCACCAACCTGATCTACCAGACTCCCGAGCTTCTTAAGAAGGAGTGGTACATCAGCTGTGATCTGAGCAAGTATATCGCATATATCATCGATACTCTCAATCACGATTCATCAATCTCCGATCTCCTCAATCCCAATGAGAGGATCCAGAGCATCGTTCGCAGATACAATTCAGGCGAACTTGAGATGGCTGAATAATAAAATAATACAAATAAAGCGAAGGGGACGGTTTCTTTTGGCAAAGATTCATTGCCAAAAGGAACCGTCCCCGTTGTTTTATCCATTGTCTCAGTAACCTTACAAGATTGTAAGGTTACTGTAAGGTAATTCGATGTATCAAAAGCTCACATATTGGTATTCTAAGATCACCGAAAGGGAGATAGGAGAACAAAATGATGAGCATTAAGAAAAAGACTTTAAGAATACCGATGAACGAGAGATTATACGGAAGAAGAGGATGCAAGGTTATTGCCGAAAAGCTTCTCGAATCCGGAAGAATCGACGGTATGACCGAAAGTCAGCTTTCATGCGAGATCTTCGCACACGCATATGTCTTCTACAATTACAGATTTGTTCCTAAGAAGCTCAGCGAAACAGATCTTTTCAAGAAGATCTTAAGAAGCGCTTCGGACGGAGTGGATCTTGAAGACGGCGGCGACAGCCTGATCCGCAAGATCGCATACAGAATGATCTGGTTAATGCCGGCATTTCCTATCAACTGATTTTTTTTAAAAAGGAGAACTTAAGATGACTGAAAATGTAATGAGAAAAGTAGAACTGTTTGCTTCCAATAAGAATCTGATCCATAAGAAATTTGTATGGGATTTTCATCTTATGAGCGTACTTTCCGGTATGGTATATACCATGGAAAATAAGGAAGCCGATATTGATGCAATGAAGAACAGCCTTAAGGTTCTCAAGAAGAATACCGGAGTATTTTCTCCCTTCAGAAGCGGCGACAGACTCTTCATTGTAAGCAAGATGGCTCTTTCCGCAGATCCCGAGAAGTATATCAAGGATGTGGTTTCAGTTTATGGTAAGATTAAGAAAGGCCGCATCATGTCCGATTCTTTCATGGTAGTTGCTGCAGCTAATATCGTAGATGCAGGCCGTCAGAACGATGCGGATGAGATAGTAGCTAAATTCAATAAGATCCTGAAAGCGATGAAGAAGGACCATCCTGTACTTACCGGAAGAGAGGATATGCCTCTTGCAATCAGCCTTGCAATGACGGATAGAAATGTAGAGGATATCGCAGCAGAACTTGAAGAAAACTACAAGATCTTAAAGACCCGCTTCAAGGGCAATTCCGATTCCGTACAGGGACTTGCAGAGGTTCTTACTCTTCAGGAAGGAACTCCCGCTGAGAAGGCAGGCAAGGTTATTGAGATCTATGATACTTTCAAGGCAAATCACAGAAAATACAGCAGAGAGTACGGACTTGCTTCTCTCGGTGCTCTCATCGGAAGCGACAAAGATTCCGAAACTCTCGTAAAAGAAATCTGTGAGACAGAAAGGTATCTTGCAAGTCAGAAGGGCATGGGAATGTCCATCATGGGCAAATCCGACAGACTTATGTTTGCGGCTCTTATCGTAGCGGATTGCGAAGGATATGCAGGCAAAGGAATCAAGGATCCCATCATTGTTGAGACTCTTCAGACCATCATAGCTATGGAAGTAATGCTTGTCGTAGTTGCAACAAGCGCAGCAACAAGCTCTTCCCACTAATAAGTAATTAATTGCAGGCCTGCCGGTGAAAATCGGCAGGCCGGTATTTGGAGGAATAAATGTCAGTTATCCTGGACGTACAAAACGCAGAGAAGTACTACGGAAACAAAGGAAACATCTCACCTGCATTAAATGATCTCAGCTTTACGGTAAGCGAAGGAGAATTTGTAGGTATCATGGGTGCCAGCGGAAGCGGTAAAACTACGCTTCTCAATTGCATTTCGACCATTGATACACTTTCTGCCGGAAGAGTTCTTATCAAAGATAAAAACATCGCAACTCTTAAGGGAAAAGAGCTGGACAGATTCCGCGCCGAGTGTCTCGGTTTTATTTTCCAGGATTTCAATCTCCTCGATACCATGACCGCACGCGAAAACATAGCTCTTGCACTTTCGGTAAGAGGTGAGGAGCTCGGTAAGATCGATGCGAAGATAGAGGATATCGCGAAGCTTCTCGGTATTTCGGAAATCCTTGATAAATTCCCCTATGAGATGAGCGGCGGACAAAAGCAGCGAGTTGCAGCGGCAAGAGCCGTTGTTACGGATCCCGAGCTTGTTCTTGCGGACGAGCCCACGGGTGCACTTGATTCCAAATCATCGAAAGCTCTCATGGAAAGTCTCGGCAAATTAAACACCGAGAGACATTCCACAATCCTCATGGTTACTCACGATACATTTTCCGCCAGCTATGCCGGACGTATTCTTTTTATCAAGGACGGTAAGATCTTCACCGAGATCGTTAAAGACGAAAATGAGACCAGAAAGGATTTCTTCAGAAGAATAGTTGATGTGACTACGGTTCTCGGAGGTGAACTTGATGAGATCGTTTGATATAGCTCTCAAGAATATCAAAAAAAGCCGCAGCGATTATTCCATATATTTCTTCACACTGATACTGGGCGTCACTATTTTCTATATGTTCAACGCCGTGGGAACCCAGGGTATTATGAAGAAGGCCATGTGTTCTTCCAATACTGCGGTGGATAATTTTGTAACCGTCATCGGAATGGTATCGGTTGCGGTTGTCATTATATTCGGACTGCTCATAATATACGCCAACAATTTCCTGATCAAGAGACGTAAAAAAGAATTCGGAATTTACATGCTGCTTGGAATGAATTCTTCCAAGGTTGCAAGAATACTTTTGTACGAAACCTGTATAGTGGGATTCTTCTCTCTTGTTATCGGAATACTCCTGGGCATGGTGGCATCACAGTGCCTGTCCGTGATCGTAGCCAAGATGTTTATGATGGATCTGTCCGAATTTAAATTCGACATATCTGTTCAGGCTCTTGAAAAAACTCTTCTTTGTTTTATCGGAATTTATATAGTAGTATTCCTCCTCAACAAAAGATCCGTTAAGAAGAATAAACTGATAGATCTTCTTACCGCTTCGAAAAAAAGTGAGAAGACCGTTCTTAAAAATACATCCGCATCTTTGGCACTTTTTGTTATTTCAATTATCGGTCTTGTGTATGCCTGGATCCGTGTGGGCTTTTGCGGCGAAAACCTTACCATGAAAGCTTTTATGGTATGCGTTGTGATCGGGTTTGTATGCACATTTATATTCTTCCGTTCTGCGGGAGGATTCTTACAAAAAGCAGGTTCTTCATGCAGGAAGTTTTATACGAAGGGCCTTAATGCTTTCGTAGTAAGACAGTTCACCGCGGGAGTGAACAGTTCATCCATATCCATGGCGGTCATTTCCCTGCTTTTATTCCTTGCTCTTTTGTTTTTCTCCACCGGTTTTTCCATCAGGAATTATTTTAATGCAAGACTCGGCAATCACACTCCCGTGGATATTACCATGGATCTGTTTTCATTAGAGCCGGACAGCTTTTTTGAAGAGCATGATATTCCACTGGATGAGTGGTCATCCGATCATCTGATGATTCCGATTTATAAGGGAGAAGAGGTGACGTTGAGGACTCTTCTGGGAAATCATATTGAGGAAGCTTCCGAAACATTCAGAATGGCCGAATGGGATTCCATGGTTGGAGTAATGAGTCTGTCCGAATATAACCTCATAGAGGATATGTATGGCCGTGACAGAATTGAAATGAATGATGATCAGTATGCATTCATTCTGGATTTCGATATAATGGGCGAAATAGTAAACGGTGCCCTTGAGGACGGTAATATAATAAACGTCTCCGGAATGGAACTTACTCCCGCATACGATCATGTTATTCCCGAATGCGTGCTTATGTCGGGTATGGAAGCAAACCTGGGAATAGTTATTGTTCCCGACAGAGCGCTTGACTCACATGTGTGCAGTCTTGAGCAGGTCAGTAATTTTATCGCCGCCAATTACGTAAGTGAAGAAGCGGGTGAAAATGTTGAATCCGTTTTGAGTGAACTTGAAGATGATGTTTTCTACACCACGAAAAATGAGATCAGATCAAGCAGTATCGGCATGACTGTAATAATCGTATTCGTAGTGCTTTATCTCGGTATCGTATTCGTAATATCAAGTGCCGCTATCATAGGGCTTAAGATGCTTTCCGATTCCATTGATTCAGCTTCACATTTTACGATCCTCAAAAATATCGGAGCAAGCAGCCACGACAGGAAAAAGGCTTTGTTTACCAGAGTGTTTTCTTTCTTCATGTTCCCTCTTGCGCTTGCGATATTTGATACGTTTTTCGGTGTAAGATTTGTAAAAGGTTTTATGCAATCTATCGGTATGATCAACATGGGACAGGGCATCGCACTTTCTCTTTTCATAATGGTACTGGTATATGGCGGTTATTTCTTGACAACCTACGAGGGATGTAGAAAAATAGTCGGTATATAAATTGATGGAGAAGCACTTATGTACCGTATCGGAATATTGGAAGATGATCTTAAGATCGGTTCCGAATTAAAACTATTTCTTGAAAATAACGGATATGAAGCGGAGTTTATAACTCCCGACAAGTATGCCGGAATAAACGAAGATAAGATGACAGATCTGCTTCTGGGAGCGGATCTGTCACTTTTGCTACTTGATATATCTCTTCCGGGATTCGACGGAATAAGAATATGTAAAGCTTTCAGAGATCATACCGGTGTTCCCGTGATAATGATCACCAGTGATAACAGTGAACTTACGGAACTCATGAGCATTCAAAGCGGTGCCGATGATTTCGTGCCCAAGCCCTTTAACACCAGGATACTTCTTGCCAGAATCGAGAGCGTCCTCAGAAGAGTCTATGCTGCGGCTGCAGCAACCGGCGATGTAAAAGAGGTCAAACTTTCCGGCGGCGGAGTTTTTACGATAGATCTGTCAAAAGGAAAGATCGCATCCGAAGGATTTGAAGAGACGGAACTTACCAAGAACGAATTGCATATCTTGAGACTCCTTGTATCGCAACAGGGTAAGATTGTTTCAAGAGATAAGATAATGGAAGAGCTTTGGGACAACGAAGCATTCGTGGATGATAATACTCTTACCGTTAACATGACAAGGCTTAAGGGAAAGCTGGAACAGATCGGCATAAGCGATGCTATAACGACCAAAAGAGGAATGGGGTATTTGCTCAATTGAACTTTCCGAGATATTTAAAAGAACATGCATATCACATTCTGGCATGTGCATTCCTGATAATCACCACGGATATATTCCTGATGACCATAGGAGGAAGTGCTCCTCTTATGATCTATGTGACTGCAGCATGCGTGGTTTGCTGTTTCGTATGTCTGTATATCGATTACAGGAAACTTAAAAATCTGTTTGATGATGTTCAGAGAAGGACAGATGCACTTGAGAAGAAATATCTGGTATCGGAAGTTATGGACAAGCCGGAATCTCAGGAAAGCGAAATGCTTCTTTCTGTTTTGAAAAAAGCGGAAGTGTCCATGAGCGATAACGTTGCTCAGTTCCGCAGAGGCTCGGAGGAGTACAGGGACTATATCGAGACCTGGGTCCATGAAGTTAAGATCCCCATATCCGCATCCAAGATGATAATAGAAAATCACGGGGATGCCGCGGTTTCCGAAAGCGGCATATCCGATGAGATCGACCGCATAGAAGGATATGTGGAGCAGGCTCTTTTCTATGCAAGAAGTTCTTATGTTGAGAAAGACTTTTTTATCAAAGAGGTTAACCTGGAAGAGATAATAAAAGGAGTGATCTCCAAGAGAAAAAAGACCCTTATCCCCATGCGTGCTTCCATTAACATCGGTGAGATGACTCAGGATAAGAAGGTTTTAAGTGACGGAAAGTGGCTTTCTTTTATAATCAGTCAGATCGTGGATAACAGCATCAAGTATGCATCACCGGATCGTAATCTGAAGTTATCTTTTTATACCACGGAAGAAAACGGACGCGTGGTGCTTAATCTGGAAGATAACGGAACCGGAATGAAATCTTCCGAGATATCCAGAGCTTTTGAAAAAGGCTTTACGGGAAGCAACGGAAGAACGGGAAGAGCATCCACGGGTATAGGATTATATCTGTGCAGAAAACTTTGTTTAAGGCTCGAACATGAGATTTCGATAGAGTCCAAAGAGGGCGAAGGAACTACAGTGAAGATCATGTTTTAGACACAATAACGGGGCGGAATATCCGCCCCGATTTTTTAGAAAGGAATATATCTCTTAAGCCTCGATGTCAGTGTAAGCGCCAATGCGATCTTTACGATATCGGGAATGATGAAAGGAAATACGCACCATGAAAGAGCTGTGAGTAAACCGATTGGTTCTTTGGTATTGGTATAGACGATCATGAACCATGCGGTTCCGAAAGCGTAACAAATGATAAGTGCAAGAACCATGGCAATCCCGAGAGGGATTATTTTTTTTGCTTTTTCTTTGAACAGTAATTCGAAAAGTATAAATACAAGCATTGAGAGTATAAATCCCAATATATATCCGCCGGTTGTTCCGAGGAGAGCTCCTATGCCGCCTTTAAAACCCGCAAATACGGGAAGTCCGATGGCACCCAGCAGGATGTATATGAGAACCGCTATGCTCCCTCTTTTTCCGCCAAGAAGACCTGCGGCTAAGAATACCGCAAAGGTCTGAAGAGTAAAAGGAACAGGCCCGGGAATCTGTATCTGGGAACAGACTGCAATGAGAGCCGCAAATAATCCGATGAATACTATCTGAGTAAGTCTTGAATTTTTCATTTTAAAACCGCCTTTTAATTGTTAACCGAAACGATGATGATGTTAACATTAGAAAAGATGATTGTCAACTGTTTTAGGAAAATGGTTGACAATCGCCTTTTCCGTGAAGGGGGATTTGCCTAAAATGCAGCAGTTGTGCGGCTTCACGAGGCTCGAACATCATTTGATCCGGGCGGAAACGTTCGTTATAAAAGGCGTTTCGAATTGTGTATATTAAGGAGATATGCCACAAAATATTGTAAATTATGCGAAATTTTATAAATTGTTTGATAATTTTAGCGAAAACTATTCAATTTTTCAGATTATAGTGTTATAGTACTTACTATAGAAACACGAAACGTCCGATGGGTACTAGAAGAAAACGTATTCTCGTAAGTGCCGCTAATTTACTGAAACAGGACGTTCAAAGTACTGAAGCGGGAGGCTCTAAACATGGTAAAAAAAGAAATGATAGCCATGCTTCTGGCTGGCGGACAGGGTTCAAGACTGGGAGTTCTTACCTCCAAAGTCGCTAAGCCCGCCGTATCATTCGGAGGAAAATACAGAATAATCGACTTCCCTTTATCAAACTGTATCAACTCCGGTGTTGATACGGTAGGTGTTCTTACCCAGTATCAGCCTCTCAGGCTTAACTCCCATATCGGCATCGGTATTCCCTGGGATCTGGACAGAAATATAGGTGGTGTCAGTGTACTTCCTCCTTACGAAAGTGTTCAGGGCAGTGAATGGTATTCGGGTACCGCAAATGCGATTTACCAGAATATGGAATACATAGAGAATTACAATCCCGATTACGTACTTATCCTGTCGGGTGACCATATCTATAAAATGGATTACGAGGTCATGCTGGATTTCCACAAGGCTAAGGGTGCGGATCTTACCATTGCCGTAATGCCCGTTCCTCTTGAGGAAGCAAGCAGATTCGGAATCATGATAACCGATGAGGACAAGAGGATCATCGACTTTGAAGAAAAGCCCAAGAAGCCGCGTTCAAATCTGGCATCCATGGGTATCTATATTTTCAATTGGGAGACTCTCCGTCAGGGACTGATCTCACTCAAAGATCAGCCCGGTCTTGATTTCGGTAAGCACATCATCCCTTATTGCAGAGATAAAGGTGCCGGATTATATGCATATGAATTCAATTCATATTGGAAGGATGTAGGAACTCTTCATTCCTACTGGCAGGCTAATATGGAACTCATCGATATAGTTCCCGAGTTCAATCTCTATGAAGAGTATTGGAAGATCTATACCAAGAGTGACATTCAGCCTCCTCAGTATTTCGGACCCGAATCGGAAGTATCCAAATGTATCATCGGCGTAGGAAGTGAGATTTACGGAAAGGTCTATAATTCCGTTATCGGTTGTGGCGTAAAGATCGGCAAGAACACGGTGGTCAGGGATTCGATAATCATGAATGAGACCGTCATCGGAGAAGGCTGTGACATAACAAAAGCCATCATCGCTGAACGTGTCAAAGTAGGAAACAATATCGTGATGGGCTTCGGAGACGAAGTTCCCAACGACACTGCACCTCAGATCTATACCGACGGACTTGTAACCGTGGGTGAGAAGAGCGTGATTCCGGACGGAGTGAGAATAGGCAAGAACTCCGTTGTATACGGAATAACCACTAACGAAGATTATGAGGATGATTATCTCGGATGCGGAAAGACCCTTATCACTGCTGAGGAGTAAGGAGTAGGATATGAGAGCGATCGGAATTATACTTGCCGGCGGAAACAATCACAGAATGGCAGAGCTTTCGCAAAAGAGAGCGGTATGTGCGATGCCTATTGCGGGCAGCTATCGCAGCATAGATTTCACTCTCAGTAACATGTCCAATTCACATGTTCAGAAGGTTGCGGTATTTACCCAGTACAACGCCGGAAGTCTTAACAGACATATGAATTCATCCAAGTGGTGGGATTTCGGACGTAAGCAGGGCGGTCTCTTTGTTCTCACACCTGCGATGACATGCGATAACAGCAGCTGGTACAGAGGAACCGCGGATGCCATCTATCAGAATCTGGGATTCCTGAAAGAAAGCCATGAGCCCTACGTAATCATCGCACCCGGTGACTGCGTATATAAGATGGATTTCAATACTCTTCTCGAGTATCACGTTGATAAGAAGGCCGATATTACCGTAGTCTGCAAGGATCTTCCCGAAGGCTATGACATGTCCAGATACGGCACCATAATGATGAACGAGGATATGAGAGTTGTGGGATTTGAGGAGAAACCACTTCAGCCCAAGACCAGGACCATATCCTGCGGCATCTATATAATCCGCAGAAGACTTCTCATCGATGTTATCGAGAAGTGCGCGGAAGAAGACAGATACGATCTCGTGCGCGATGTCATCATAAGATACCGCGATGTAAAGAGGATCTTCGGATACAAGATCACCTCTTATTGGAAAAACATAGCATCTGTTGAGGATTACTTTGATGCGAATATGGATTTCCTCAAACCCGAGATCAGAGATTACTATTTCAATCAGTATCCCAATATTTATTCCAAGGTTGATGACCTTCCTCCCGCTAAATACAATCCGGGCGCAAGCCTCAGGAACTCACTTGTATCAAGCGGATGCATTGTAAACGGAAGCGTAGAGAACTCGATACTCTTCAAATCGAGCTACATCGGAAACAATACCGTGATCCGAAATTCCATCATCCTCAACGATGTCTATATTGGTGACAATGCCGTCATAGAAAACTGCATCGTTGAAAGTCAC
>JAEEGL013734166.1_pt1 | contig 10339 bp, 9 predicted proteins | sample 9134231 | NCBI WGS metagenome assembly JAEEGL01 (sample SAMN16246548, study PRJNA631951) | gut metagenome | biome: gut microbiome; feature: rumen; material: fiber-attached | host: Bos | place: Iran: Karaj | collected 2018-10
GACAAAAGACGTGCTATCATCAGAAATGTAATCATTATAACCGTTGCAATCATAGGGTTACTTATATTGGCTTATCTGGCGTTCAGATCATTTAAAACGTATTCTGAAGCAAGGATTGCATTAAGAGAAGCAAAGAATATCAAGATGACCTTAGAAGTGGCAAATCTTGAATATTACAGTGTGGGTGCTTCAATATTTGATGAGACTTCCGAAGGAAATATCAGAAAAGGCGCACGTGATTATGTAGACAGAGTACAAAACAATCCTGAGGGACTGTACAGGCTTACAGGATATGACAGTGAGTTGAGAAAGATTACAGGATTTGAATTTGAGAATGAAAAATACATTGTCAGATACAGTCATTCATCTGACGGTGATAAATGGCAGATATTCCAGATAAAAGAACTGCTTGACTATTAATTATATGCAAGAATCAAGAGTAATATCGGGGTGAAAAATGACTACATATAAGTACACAGCCAGAAATGTTATAGGAAAAAAAGTATCCGGTAAGATGCAGGCCAATGACGAGATAGACCTTCAATCAAGGCTTAAAAATGACAACCTGTATCTTGAGACCGTAAGTGAAGTGACCAAGCGTGCCAGCCAGAAGAGAATACGAGCAGACAGAATAGCCGATTTTGCCAGGAGTATCGGTCAGCTTGTAGGAGCCGGTGTGTCGCTGGTCAGAGCTTTACGTATCATCTGTGATGATGAGACATTAAGACAAAAGGAAAGAACGCTTTACGCAGATGTATTAAAGCAGGTACGTACCGGTGTCAGTCTTTCCGAAGCCATGGCAATGGAGGGTTCGGCGTTTCCTCCCATGATGATAAACATGTTCCGAAGCGCTGAAGCATCAGGTACTCTGGAAGCCACAGCAAAACAGATGGCTGAGTATTACAGCAAAGAATACAAATTAAATAAAAAGATCAAGAGTTCAATGACATATCCCAAAATACTCGGTGTATTGATGGTAATAGTACTTATCATCATAATGGGTTATGTAATCCCGCAGTTTGAAGATCTGTTCGCACAGATGGAATCACTTCCGGCCACCACGGAAATATTGCTCGGCATAAGTGATTTTGTGGCTGATAAATGGTATCTGTTGATATTATTCGGCGTTATCGCTTTTATAGTTTTCAAATTGCTGTTCTCGATCCCGGCAGTACATCATTTGAAAGATAAGATAAAACTGAAGCTTCCTAAGATCGGTAAACTGATGCGAATAATATATACCGCAAGATTTGCCAGAACTCTTGCCAGCTTATACAATGCCGGACTTCCTATCATTCAGTGTCTGACTATAGCAAGAGATACTATCGATAACAGGTATATAGAAGCACAATTTGAATCCGTTATAAAGGATGTACAGGCAGGACAGAACTTAAGTGAGGCTCTGGCTAAGGTAGACGGCTTTACTAAGAAGCTTGTTTCGTCGGTAGTAGTAGGTGAAGAGACAGGTACTTTGGACGAAATGCTTAATTCGGCTGCAGATCAGCTTGAATATGATTCTGAGATGGCTATACAGGGATTGGTTTCCATGCTGGAACCTGCAATCATCGTAGTACTGGCTGTCCTGGTCGGATTTATCATCATTTCCATCATACAGCCTATCTACGGTTCATATGATGCTATAGCAAATGCAACTAAATAAGTAAATAATTTCATGGAGGACATCTATGAGTACAGTTATATATCTGTCAAATCAACAGATCCATATAGTGGAAGGGAAGAGAGGGAAATCTGCTACTGTTAACAGATTTATTTCATATCCCGCACCTCAGGGTACTATAATCAATGGTATCATCATGGATACAGAAGCCTTCGGGACATTCTTAAAAGAAATATGGACCGAAAACAAGCTTCCGGTAAAAGATGTAAACCTGGTAGTCAACAGTACCAAGTTCGTAGGTCAGAATATGGAAATCCCGAAGATGCAGGATGAAAAGACCCTGGATCATATCAAGCGCGGATTCTCCAATATCGACCGTTCGGAAGAAAAGGTATACGGCTTTATAAGACTTGAAAGCAGCCATAAGAAGATGCAGCGTCTGTATGCCGAGAGTGTTTCTCCGGATTTTATATCAGACTATATGAAATTCTTTGACGGTATCGGTATAAAACTGAAAGGCATTTATTCCGGTGAAGGCAGTATGATATCTTTGGTAAATGCCACCGCTGCCAAGAACTACGGGACTTTCATTTTAATGATAGCCGACAGCATGACGTTGACCACGGTTTTATATGTAAATAAAGTATTTACATATTATAACTCTGTAAGATGTTTCCATGAGCCGGGTACTGAGGACTACGCTCAGGATCTTACCAGATCCGCCAGCCAGATCAAACAGTTCATGCAGGCCAATCAGCTTGATTCCGAACTCGAAGCCATCTTATTGGCAGGTGTGGAAGAACGAGATCTGACCTTCTATAAGACCATAATGTCCGAGTATGGTGTGCAGACCAAGATAGATATCTTTTCCGATACCAAAAACATAAAAGGTCAGGACGGCATATATGCCCAGAAATATCTGTTCGCTACAAGCGGTCTGTTTAATACCGGTATAGGCGGCAATTATATTACAAGATACCAGAGCAAGAAAACGGAAAAGAAGGATGCTTCCAATGTTAAATACTTTGTTATCCTGGGTGTAACGCTTTTGATAATGATCGTTATTTTCATATTTGCATTCCTGCATAAGAAGAACAAGCAGGATGAACTTGAAAAACTTGAGGAGTACAATAACGATCCGGCTATACTGATGCAGGTGGAAGAGTTTGATAAGCTTACACTAAGGAACAGCTTTTTGGTAGGACAGTATCTTTCCATTGCAAGTATAAATGAAAACCTTGATACCTATCCATGGGCTACCAGTAAGGTACAAAAGCATATTTTCAAGCTTGCAGAAGGATATGCGACAGTAACGATAACAAGCTGTGATGCTAACAGCGGTACCACAAATATGTCGGTAATGGCTAAAAATCCTCAGATAATCAATGAGTTTATAACAATACTTATGAAACAGGATATCTTCCATGATGTAACATACAGCGGATATAATTATACCTCAGATGAAATGTACCAGGTAAATGTAAGCTGTACACTGGAAGAGGCTGTAGGAAGGAGCGGTGAAGAATAATGAAGGTTGAACTTACCCAAAGAGATAAAAAACTGCTTACATTCCTCGGCGTATTTGTTATAATAGTATGTATAGGATATTGGGGGATAATTCCTCAGCTAAAAGCGGCAAGCAGCTATAATGATGATATAGAAGAGCAGAATACGTTATCTGATTATTATCAGCAGAAAATTGGACAGCTTCCTGTTGTAAAGAAAAATAATGACGATCTGGAAAATCTCATATCCGGATCAAAGGAAAACTATTATCCCGTAATGGACAGCGATGCGATAGACAACCTGATAACCAACAAGGTCATAGATGAATACAAATTAATGACCTATGACCTTACGATCGGCGGGAGATCGGCTGCAAGTCTCGGGCCTTACATTTATTCCAATAAGGCTCTTACAGGTCAGAGTGATGCTAAAAAAAGAGCCCTGGCTGCTGCAGCTCCTGTGGTAAGCGAGGACGGTATGCTGTTGTTTGGCGATGTAGTTGAAGCTGATACGGCTACAACAGGTATATATGTAGTACCTGTACAGATGAGACTGGGCGGTAACATGTACAACATCAAGCGTCTTCTTGATGACCTGGCTTATTCTGAAAAGAAGTTAAGACTTGTAAGCTATGCGGTAACTACTGAAGAGACTACGATCCCTCATGAGGACGGGACAGAAGAAAAACTTACAACGGATATACTTGAACTGGCAGTAGAACTTTATATGTGTGCAGAATAAAAAAACCTTAATGTAAAGCGAGGGAAAAAATGGAACCCAGAAAGTTTACCAATATCAGAATAGGTGATGTTCTTCAGGAATTAGGCTACGCTACTGATGATCAGATACAACAGGCGTTGGCTTATCAGAAGGCCAACAAGGGCGTCCGTATGGGTGATGCTCTTATCAAGCTTGGTTTTATCACTGAGAAGCAGATGTTAAAAGCTCTGGCCGACCGTCTGAATTACAAGACCATCAATATATCCGATATCACCGTGGATGTGGCTGCAGTTGCCAGGGTACCTAAAGCATTGGCTGAGCAGTACTGTATGATGGGTTATGCTGAGGATGATAATGTATATTATCTGCTCGTAAATGACCCAATGAACTTCTACGGTATAGAAGATATCAGACAGATAGTAGGTAAGGAACTTGATATAGCACTTACCGAAAAAAGTGCTCTGGAAAACTCAATCAACTACTATTATTCGGAAGTAACAGCAAAAGAGGCTGCTTCCCGTGCTGCAGATAACTCGACCTATCAGGAAGTAGTAGAACTTGATCTAGATAATGCAGAAGATGATACACCTATCATCAACCTGTTCAACAACCTGATCATACATGCATATAACTCTAATGTATCAGATATACATGTTGAGCCTTTTGAGCATGAGACACATGTACGTATGCGTCAGGACGGTGTTATCATGGACTTCATGACATTGCAGAAGGGTGTACATAATCCTTTGATAGCCCGTATCAAGATATTGGCTGACCTGGATATAGCTGAACGCCGTATACCTCAGGACGGTCACTTCCGTACCAATATAGAAGGAAAGAACCTGAATGTCCGTGTATCGGTACTTCCTACAGTATTCGGTGAGAAAGCGGTACTCCGACTTTTGGCAAGCTCGACCAATATAGATCACTCCGGTACCTTTGGTATGAATGAGTACAATTACGGACTGGTCAGCGAAATGCTCAGATCACCGAACGGTATCATATATGTTACGGGACCTACCGGATCAGGTAAGTCGACTACACTGTATATGATACTGGCAGAGCTTTCTAAGAGAAGTGTTAATATCTCTACCATAGAGGACCCTGTAGAAAAGAACTTACCTAAGCTCAATCAGACTCAGGTAAATAATCAGGCCGGACTTACATTTGAGATAGGTCTTCGTGCTTTGCTGCGTCAGGACCCTGATATCATAATGGTCGGTGAAACCCGTGATAATGAGACGGCGTCGATATCAGTCAGAGCGGCTATAACAGGTCACCTGGTACTTTCTACACTCCATACCAATGATGCGGCTTCATCTGTGCTTCGTCTGGTAGATATGGGAGTAGAGCCGTACATGATAGCTTCATCACTCGTAGGTGTCATAGCTCAGCGTCTGGTGCGAAAGGTATGTAACGCTTGTGGTGAATGGGGTGAAATGACTGAGAATGAAGAACTGGTATGCGGTAAAAGATTACCTAAGGTAATGCATGCGAAAGGATGTACCCAGTGTAATAACACCGGATACCGCGGACGTATATCCATACATGAGATACTTCCTATAACTAAAGAAGTACGTACCATGGTTACTTCCGGTGCTACTACAGAGCAATTAAAAGACTATGCTTTAAAGGCTCTGGGCATGAAAACACTGAAGCAAAGTGCCTTAGAACTTGTAGAACAAGGTGTTACCACGGTGGATGAGCTTGCAAGAGTAAGTTATTACGAATAAAAAAGGCTCAAAAATTTATAAAAAGTTTATATTCGGCTGTTAACTTTTTGAAAATACGGCCGATATAATAAATGTAAGCAACAAAGAGTTGTTTAAATGCCAAGAAGCAGCGGGGAGCTGCAAAAACCCAAATTTAGGAGGACAGGTTTATGAAGAAAATGAAAAACGACAACAAAGGTTTCACACTGGTAGAACTTATCGTAGTTCTGGTTATCTTAGCTATCTTAGCAGCTATCCTTGTACCGGCATTGCTTGGATACATCGATGAAGCAAAGCAGAAGCAGATCGTACTTGAAGGCAAGAGCGTATACACAGCAGCTCAGGCTTGTGCAAGTGAGATGTATGCTAAGGATCAGGATCCTTCTACAATGACAGATGCAATGAAAACCAGAATTCTTACTATGGCAGATGTACTTGACAAATGTACAGCATGTGAAATTGGTTTTGAAGCATCCTATACAAAGGGAAATCATAAATCATATACAGTTAATTATGTTAAGTATTCAGTAGGTACTGCTACAAATGAAACTATTTATCTTTCAAGTGGTACTTGGAGCTCAGATGCAGCTACTGGTGCTAACACAGTTACTATAAAGTAACTGTTTAATGATTATAGTTTTAACAAAGTATTAAAATGATTACAAGAAACCCCCGTCAAGGATTACTCTTTTGATAGTCCTCGACGGGGGTGAATTAATTAGAAAAGAAGTTGAACAAATCAAGTAAATATGGTATATTTATGATGTATATCAATACTTGAGTTTGTAATAGGTTATCTATATTAAATATTTATTTTTTTTGATATTGTCGGTTGGAGGTGATTTAGTATGTATAAGGATAATAAAGGCTTTACTTTGGTAGAACTGGCTTGTATAGTTATGATCCTTCTTGTTCTTGCTGGAATTGCCGTACCGACTTTTTCAAAATTTTTAAGCAACACGTCTGACGAAAGAAATGCAGAAATGGCTCAGGACATCATGAATAAAGCACAGGTAATATTTTATGAAGAATATGCTGATGGTGTTTTGAGTGACGATCGTAAATGTGTTATTCCTGGTTCTAATGGTGTGAATTATAAATATACTGATTCTACTAAATATGATTGTGATGTTCACCAAAAACCATTTGCAAAGGAGTTCTTAAAATCTTTTGAAAGCCTTAATAATAATAAATTGGGTAATGCTGTAGTTTTAGTACTAGGCAGAACTGATTTGTATACTGATCCTGAATGTGAGTTATATGATCCTGTAAAGGCATATACTGTTTATATGACTATTTATCAGCCTTTTTCTAAAAACCGTGTGTGTTTCCTTACAAACGACGGAGAATCAACTACTACAAGTCCTATATCCAGAAATAAAGAAGATACTATCAGTTTTAATAATGTGGGTAAAAGGATTAAAGTTGATTATATTACAATAGATGATGAGAAAATATATATACAGTATTATGGTATAAAAAACGGTCTTAGTGATGCTACAGCACTTAATGGATTAAAGGATATTATTTTTAAAACATACAACTGATTTTTGGAGGTATGCCATATGAATAAACACTCCTCTGATAATAAAGGATTCACCTTGGTTGAATTTATTGTAGTTATGGTTATTTTGGCAATCATGGCTGCTATTATAGTTCCTTTGGCTCTTTCACACATTGATGATGCCAGAAAACAACAAGAAATACAAAATGCGCAGAGCTATATGAAGGCTATTCAAACCGAGTTGATGAATAGTTACAAAGATTTTATAACCGGAGATGCCAGTTCTGATGTTTTCGGTACTGATAATATTTTTAATAATTCAACAGAAGATATGGATCTACGTAAAACAAAATTTGCAGAAAACATTTTAAATAAGACAGATATCGAAAAGCCGTATGTGTTGATTTTCTATACTAAGGGGTATAATAAAGAAGATATAAATACAGAAGGAATATATGGTCAACTTGATGTTTATTCAATAGTATATTGGGCAACAAAAGACAGTTTCCCTCTTTTTTATAATTTTGATAATAATTCATGGGATTATGGAAGCTTATATACGGCACACTTTATGTATAGAGGTAAGGAAAACAATAATTATAAAAATATAATATTAGATGGACATAAACATGCCGGAGAAAAAATAAAAATATATATTTTAAGTTATACCGGAAATGATGTAAAAAAACTAAATGATGAAATAGAGAATAAAATGAAAGAATATAAAGGTTGAATATAGGGGATGTAATGATGCTTAAAAGTTATAAATCAAATAAAGGGTTTACTCTTGTAGAGCTAATTATTATATTACTTATATTGGCTATATTGGCTGCTATACTTATACCGACTTTGCTCGGATTTATCGATGATGCAAAATCAAAAGAAAATGTTTTAAATGCTAAGAACTGTTTGACTATGATCCAGGCAAAATGTTCGGAATTATATGCTAAAAACGGGGATAAGCTGACACCTGGTAATAAAGCTGAAAATACAATAGTAGGCTGGGAGAATGTTAAGGGTGCACAAAGTAATACGGGCTTACAGACCTCGAACGGAAATGTTAATATTACAGAAAGTGTTTGGGCAAGAACTATTTTGAAAGAATTGGATTTAAAGAGAAATGATGCCCAAAATAATGATGATCCTTACGAGCCATATTGTATCATGTTCGGAGTAGGCAGTAATGTGAATAACAGTACAAATGCTGATATACATGATAAATTTATTGTCTATTTTATGTTCTATATGGAAAAAGAAGATTCAAAACCGATCTGGTATTTTAACAATGAGTGGAGAAATACTAGACCCAATTCAAGTGAAATAGATAATAACAATAAAATACTCGTCGGTGATAAAAAGGATATGAGATTGCAATATTATGTACTATCAAATAAGACAGGAAAAAATCCCGGTGGTAATCAAACATTCATGAACTGGTATAACAGTTTAAAATAATAGATAAGGATATGTTATGAAGAGAAAAGATAATAAAGGATTCACTTTGGTTGAATTAATAGTTGTTCTTGTTATTCTGGCTATATTAGCGGCCATTTTGGTTCCTGCTTTACTTGGATATATTGATGAAGCCAAGAAAAAAGAAAATGTAATAAATGCCAAAGCTTTAATGACGGCAATTCAATCTGAATTAACTAAAACATATGCATTTTATCAGCCTAAGAACTATGAAAAAGCTACTGATGCTCAAAAAAGATGTATTTTTTATAAGGACAAAGGAGTATCAGATAAAGAGAATGATGTATTGATGAATGATTCAGATTTCACAAAAAGGGTATTGGAAAAAGCAGGTGTTGAAAAACCGTTTGCATTAATATTTTTTGCAAGGAAGCTTGATTTATCTTTAAATACTAATATTACTAAAGCACATGAATGTTTTACTGCATATTCTGTATTATATTGGGCAGATAAAGATGATGATCCTTTAATATATAATTTTGAGACTGATTCATGGGAAGTAGGTAATTTATATACATGTGGTCTAATGAAAAGAGGAAGAGACGGCAATAAAGTCTTATACGGGAAATATAAAGACCAGGAAATCAAACATTATATTTTAACTTATGAAACTGCTATTGATGGAAATAAAGTAACATATGATAATTTTAAAGGAACCGGTGGTAAATATGTAAAAATGAATGATTATTTCGATGCGAATTTTAAATAATTATTTATTTACAATTGATATGTATGTGTTCAATATTAAATATCAAATAGGTTGAAAAAGATGAGAAATAAGATAGCATGTATTTTATTAATTATATTATCTGTTTTCCTACTAACCCCTTACTCCGCTAACGCTGCAGTTAAGACCATAGACACCGACATCAAGCAGCGTGTGTATGCTGTAGGGCAGTATAGTAACTGGGACGGTGTATCCACGGTGGCACAGTTTACTGATGAAAACGGAGAATTAGGTTTTGCTTACGTATCCGATGATAATCTGGTCGTAGTTAAGACCAAATCAGGTAAAGTATCTAAGACCATCAACTTAAAGCTAAAAGGCGAGACCTTCGGCACGATAGTATGTGACAGTGACGGATATTTTTACGTTGTGACCGGTAATGCCAATACGGGTGATGATACTGAAAAAGAGACCATATTTATCTCAAAATACAAGTCTAACGGTAAGCTGATAAAAACAGTGGGAGATAACGGCAGGTCGTCACTTGCAAGTTATTATGACAAAAGCTACAATACAAAGACTCCGTTTAGTGCAGGTACATGTGATGCCGCTGTAAACGGTGATCATATAGCGGTATATTATGGCAGAAAAATGTATAGCGGACATCAGAGCTGCTCGGCATGGATGATAGATAAAAACACTATGGAGACGGTAGTTCCTGAGACAGGTTCATATTATAAGTATTCAAACTACGAGTCTCATTCTTTCGGACAGCGTGTGATACCATACGCAGGCGGATTTGCTTTTATGAGTGAAGGCGACTGCTATGACAGAGCATTTACCTTCAGTATGGCTGATCTGAAGTCAAACAAATCGGTTGAAAAGCCCGTATTTGATTTTTATGTAAAGAAAGGCACCTTAGATGCCTACAATATGAGCATATTGAATAACAATTTCGCTCATATAGGAAACATAAGTGATATCGGTGACGGAAAGATATCATTTGTCGCAAGCTCTGTTAAGGCTATGAGCAGTAAGGCAGAGAAGCAGATAGAAAATGTATTTATACAGATATTCGATCCGGCTAAGGACCTTTCCACAAAGTCTGCTTATACTACAGAGGGTACACGTACCGGTAC
>JAEEGL014817778.1_pt1 | contig 10339 bp, 12 predicted proteins | sample 9134231 | NCBI WGS metagenome assembly JAEEGL01 (sample SAMN16246548, study PRJNA631951) | gut metagenome | biome: gut microbiome; feature: rumen; material: fiber-attached | host: Bos | place: Iran: Karaj | collected 2018-10
GAAGCGCGAAATCGAACTAAAAGACGTTATCTTACGCGGAAATGACGACGGACATAACGTTGAGGTCCGTATCCGTCATCGCGCACCACTCGTCAAAGCTGATTACGATGCAAAATCGCACAAACTTATATTCGACGATGAGCAAAAATCGCTCACGCCGGGACAATCTGTCGTATTTTATCGCAAAGAAATTTGCGTCGGCGGCGGAATAATATGCTAAAATAGACATAAGTAATTTATGGAGGAGGTGGCGTGTTCTATCCGAACCGACAAGCATTGGGCGACCAGTTGGCAGACAAATTAGCTGCTTACAAAAACACCGATTCGATTATTTTTTGTCTAAAGAAAAATTCTCTACTATCTTGCATAGAATTAGCCGCGCACTTGCATGCATATATTTATATATTGCAATATTCCGAAGTACCGGACCCGTTCGATATTACTAGGAGTCTCGGCGCAATTACACCAACCGGCGAATTCGTGCTTAACCCAGAAATCTCACAAGGAGAATACGATTACATTTCAACCGGGTTCATGAGCGTTATCGAAGAAAGCAAGCGCGAAGCGTTTTCTGAAATTAACGGCGAACGTGACCCGAACCCAAGTTTCAATCTCGCCGCATTCAATAGCCGTAATATTCTACTTTACGCCGACGTTCTCAAGACCACTTTTCAGATCAAAGTTGCACTCGATATCTTAAAACCATACACGCCAGCACAGATAATTGGTGCAGCCGGCAATATTTCGTCGGCCGTATCAGATATGTTTGCAATGAATACCGAAGGCTGCGTTTATATGGACGTATTACAGAACAATTTCTTCGAAGATTCACACTATTTCGATCAGCCAGACAATTATACCGAAGACGATAAGATTAATATGGCAAATAATATAAGTCTGTATTGGGCATAAGAGAGGAGTAAAAATGAACCAAAACAGTACGCTTAGCGAGCAACAACTTGCCGAAGCGAGCAATATAGTCGACAAATTAAGTAAGGCCTATAGTAAAAAGGTAGTTGGCCAGGAAGAGTTGCGTCTCGCCATGGAAGTAGCATTGATCGCCGGCGGACACGTGCTACTCGAATCGCTTCCAGGTCTCGCAAAGACCCTTTCCGCGAAAACAATCGCCGAGGCTTCGAATGGTAGCTTTAGCCGCATCCAGTGTACGCCAGATTTGCTACCAAGCGACATTATCGGTACGCAGATTTACAATTACAATACTGGCAGCTTCGAAACAAAGATTGGCCCAGTGCATGCTAATTTCGTACTCCTCGATGAAATTAACCGCTCGAGCGCAAAAACCCAATCAGCCATGCTCGAGGCGATGCAGGAGCGCCAAGTTTCGGTCGGCGGCGTCGTTTATAAGATGCCTGAACCATTTGTAGTACTCGCTACGCAAAACCCAATCGAACAGGAAGGTACCTATGAACTTCCAGAGGCTCAGCTCGACCGCTTCTTACTCAAAGAGATTGTCGACTATCCTAGCCGCGACGAAGAAATGCAGATTCTTAACTACACGATTGGCGGACAGACTACGGCTGAACTTTCTCCAGCAGACAAAGTATCCATTGATGATGTCAAAAGAATTCAGCAATACTGCAAGATGGTTGCCGTCGATGATTCAATAAAAAACTATATTGTTAACATCGTTGCTGCGACGCGTAACCCTCGATCCGTAATCGATCCAGCGCTTGCGCGCTATGTCGAATACGGCGTTAGCCCGCGTGGTGGCATTGCGCTATTACAGATCGCACAGGCGCTCGCATTAATTAACGGCCGCGCATACGTGGTTCCTGATGATATTAAGCAGCTACGCCACGCCGCACTTCGCCATCGCATTATCTTAAACTTCGAAGCATCAGCCGATGACGTACATGCCGAGGCAATTATTGACGCAATTTTTGCAAAGATTCAGACACCATAATTGGAGTATTAGGGTAGGAACAACATGCCAAGTTATCTAGTAAAAGTACGGAAGAAGATGGATATTTTCTCGCAGCGTCGCGTGCGAGGCGTACTTTCTGGTAACTACGGTTCCGTCTTCAAGGGTCGCAGTATGGATTTCGATGATCTCCGTGAGTATAACTACGGAGATGACGTTAAGGATATTGACTGGAAGGCTACCGCACGGTCACGCTCGGTCATGATTCGCCGCTACATCGCCGTTCGTAAGCATAACATCCTACTCGTTGGCGACAATAGTAGAACGATGGCTACCCTCGCGCCGAGCGGCGAAAGCAAAAAGGAAGTTGCGACTTTCTGCGCTGGTGTTATGGCCTACGTCGCACAGCATCATGGTGATTTTGTCGGAATGACTTATGGCAACAAGGGCGGCAACAAGCGCTTTGCGATGAAAGAAAACACGGCCTACATTGAGAATTTCCTCGACAAATACGCCAAATCTATCAAAGTAACAGAGCCAGAAAGCGACCTCAATTCCCTACTTAATTACATTTCAAAAACAATCCGCGTACGGAACTTTATGGTGATTATTAGCGATGCCGAATCTGTTAGTCAGATTGATCAAGATTTGCTTCGAAGGCTACACGCGCGTAACGAAATTATGTTCATCGTAGTCGAAGATTCGCCGCTCACGAACCAGAAATTGCTCGATTATGAAGCAATCGATATTGATGGCAAGATGCGCTTATCCAGCTTTTTCCGGCAGAATAAGAAGATAGCTGCCGCCGAAGCAGAATTTCGCAAAGCGCAACAGGATGGCATTAAAAAGGGTCTGCGTAGACAAGGCATTGTTTGCTGTTTTGTTGATAGCGTCAACAATGCGATACCGGCAATCGTAAGAATGCTAGAGGAGCAAAAGCATGTCAGGCGTTAATGGTGGTGAATTCTACGGTCCGATTCCTTACTCTGGCGTATGGCTAGTGATTGGCATAGTTTTACTCATTGCCGCTGCTGCAATTATTTTTGCAATTTTTTATACGACACGAAGAAAGCCAATTAAGACTATCGGTACGCTGGAGATTCGTAAGCCAAAGGTGATTGACATGAACGCCCTTCGCGCAAAGTACTTAAAGCTAATCGATGAAGCCGAGAATGATTTTAAACAACGCAAAATCAAAGCATCGCAATGTCATCAGAAGATTAGTTTCGTCGTTCGCCTATTCTTCTATGAGGCACACGGTTTCCATGCCGACATTATGACGCTTTCGGACCTTAAGAAATCTCAGTACGATAAACTAACTAAGCTCGTGAATGATTTTTATCCAAATGAGTTCGATACTCTCGAAAAAGGATCAGTCGCCGACGCTGCCGAGCGCGCACGCGCATTAATCAAGGAGCAGGCCAATGCGTAATATTTGGATGTTTATTCTGCCACCAATCGCAATCGCAGTCATTGTGATACTTGTCTGGGCGAAGTATAAGAAGACCGCCAAAAAGCGCACTCTCAAAAAGATAGCAGTGATTGCACATACGGAAACGATCAAGAAGCTGCCGGCATACCGAAAGGCGGTAAGAAATTATAAGATCCTATTAGTATGTGCGCTTTTGAGTTTCGTAGTGTCAATCTTTAGCCTAACCGCGGCAGCTGCGCGCCCGATTAAGGAACAGATTCATGAAAAGGAAGCTGATAATCGCGATATTATGTTCTGTCTCGACGTGAGCGGTTCGATGCTGAGTGATTTAACGACGATCCTCGAGTATTATAAAGAATTTTCGAACGCCTTAAAAGGCCAACGCGTCGGGATCACGATTTTTGACGGAGTGGCGGCCACTATTATTCCACTCACAGACGATTACGATGCGGTCAATGATCTTATTGATGACTTTATCGAGAACCGTCCAGGCTATAGTAGCGCCGCCGGCGGCGGTAGAGGTTCGTCAATGATTGGCGATGGCGTCGTGAGCTGCGTTAATGCAATGGGCATAAAAAGTGAAACCGAGCGCTCGCGAAGTATTATTCTTGTAACCGATAACTATGCAGCTTCAGAACAAACCGTCAACATCAGCCAGGCGGCAAATTATGCGGCACGCAATAATATTACTATTTACGGCATTACGAATGTCGCATACTCTCCTTACGACTCGAGCGCAAATCAATATCAGGGTGCAGTTAAGCTAACGGGCGGCTCTTTCTATTCCATAAAAGGCAACAATGGTCAGCTCGTCACCGAGGTTGTTGATTCGATTTTTGCGCAGGAGGCGTCAAAATTTGCTGGTACACCGGAGCTTGTGCGCATCGATGCGCCAGAACTAGCAATTATCGCGAGTGCGATTAGTTTCCTGGTTTGCGCGTTTGCGTTATGGAGGTTAAGATTATGAGATTAGTGCCAATCATACCATTGCCAATAATACTAGTTTTCGCCATTTTGATTGTTGCTCTTACTGTTTTCTGTATTATTAAAAAGCAGTATCGACACCATCAAAACTTCCGAAGGATTGGTGTTATTGCACTTCTCATCATTGCTCTCCTAAGACCAGTCATTAATGGTGGCCAAGCGGAGCGAAAACTCAATGACCTAAACGTTTTCTTCGTCGTTGATAATACCGGCAGTATGGTAGCGAAGGACATGAATGGAGGATCGAAACGTAGATATGAGGCTGTCAGTGAAGATATTAAAAAAATAGCAACTACCCTAAGTGGCGCACGTTTCTCGGTGATTAGCCTAGATTATAATGTCCACCAGGCGGCACCATTATCTACCGATGCCAGTATGATTAAGGATTATGCCGAAAAACTATTACCAAAAAACAGTTATTACAGCCAAAAATCCGATCTCCATTCGCTACTTGAATATACTAGCGAGAGAATCGGAACATACAGCGAGAGACATCCTGAACGAAATAGCGTCATGTTCTTATTTACGGACGGCGAAGATAATACAAGTGGCTCCACTTCCGTTCCGCAAGGGCTATCGAATAATATTTCTGGTGGCGCAGTGTTCGGATATGGTAGCAAGAACGGTTCAAAAATCGAATCTATCGATTATAAGGGGGAGATATCGGATAGATACATAAGAAATAAGAACGGAAACGATGGAATATCAGCTATCAATAGTTCGAACTTAGCCGCAATCGCAGAATCGATTAATATTCCCTACTATGATCGTTCTAACCCCGACGATATTACGGGAAATGTCGATGCGCTTGTAGGCAATGCTATGAAGTTTAGTGGAGACGACGAACTCACAGAAGCTACAATTGACTTCTATTGGGTGTTTGCAATCCTAGCGATTGGGCTCATATTATGGGATTTTGCCGAGGTTCTCTATAAATTATTCCTCGAAAGAAAGGAAACAAAATGATTGATTTAGATCCTAGCATCATCGATCAAGAATCGATTCGTAAAAAGCGACGCCACAAGCTCTTAAAAATCGCGATTGGGCCAGTCGCACTAATCATACTGTTCGCATTATTCTTCTTGCGACTTGGTGTTTTCGACTTCTTGTATGGCATGAATTATAGCAATCCTTCCGCCAGCTCAATCGTCAGCCTGAGCCAGATGCAAAAGCATGTAAATATCCTAGAGCCATACATTGCCTTGTACGAGTCTGGAACCGCCCTAATTAAAGACAGTCAATTCGAAAAAGCCGAAGCGGACCTTAGGGAGAGTCTCTTAAATAATCCCCCGGCAGACACGGTATGCATGGTTCGCGTCAACTTGTCTTATAGCCTCGAAATGCAAGCCGATGCCGCAAAGGCCGACCAGCGCTATAGCGCAGCACTATCACTTCTCAGTAAGGCCGAAGGTGTCCTCTACGAGGATAATTGTGCAGACCCGTCCAATAAATCAACAAGCGAAAGCAAGGATGAAAAAGCCGAAAAATCCAAAGACCGCATCGAGAAGAAACGTAACGACGTAGTTTCAAAGATGAATGGCGGCGACAGCGGAGACGGTGGTGGCAACGACGGCGGAGAAGGTGGGAGCGGCTACGAGATTAGCGGCGACGTGGTCGAGCAGATTCAATCACAAAATCTTACGAATACTGAAGTATACGACGAAGTGCATGGTCGTGGCGGAAGTGGCGGTCCTGGTGGTAGCTGGAGTGCTCCAACTTACCAGAACTGGTAATTACTGATTCTTTAGCCGCTCGCGTTCGTTAATTACAATATCAATGATTACTTTTGCGGCCTCGTCGATGTCTGATTCGGTAGTCTGACGGCCAAGCGTAATGCGGAGTGAGCCAGCAATCGCTTCATCATTAAGGCCAATTGCGCGGAGAGTGGGCGATTTTTCACCTTTACTAGCCGCACAAGCGGCACCAGTCGAAAGATAAACCTCGCGCTCCTCGAGAGCGAAGATTAGGCGTTCCGCATCGAGGCCAGGAATCGAAATGGGCAGGAAGCTTACTAGCTGATTCTTTTCGCGACCAAGGAATAATACGCCATCTATACCCTCTTCGAGCTGCTTTTTGAACGCAGCACGCAGTTTTTGGATGCGTTTACGTTCGCTGACTAGATGCTCCTCGGCTTCATTAATCGCCGACGCGAAAGCAATGGTTGCAGGAACATTCTCCGTACCGCTCCTAAACCCCATCTCTTGTCCGCCACCAATGATTTGCGGATTGATTTTGACGTTGCGACCAACATATAATGCACCAATACCCTTTGGGCCATAAACTTTGGCGCCGTTAATCGTCATCATATCGACGCCGAGGCGAGCGACTTTTGCCTCCATGAGACCAATACCCTGCGAGGCGTCGGAATGGAGATAAATCGGCATTTTCTCGCCAGCAAAGGCGCGACGCGTTCGTTCCTCTTTGATAATCTGAGCAATTTCGCTCATCGGTTGGATAGTGCCAAGTTCGCCACTGACAAGACAAACCGAAACAAGGGCGGTTTTTGGCGTGATTTTGCTGCGAAGATCTTCGAGATTAACACGGCCATACTCGTCGACGCTTATAATTTTAGCATTTTTACCTTCGGCATTACGAAGCACAGAAGGGTGCTCAACAGCCGAAACAAGAATCTCGGCGCCGTCTGGAACGGTGGCAAATGCCAAGGTATTAGCCTCGGTAGCGCCCGAAGTCATGACGAGATCTACACCTTTCGCGCCGATGACGTGAGCAATTTTATCCTTTGCGGCCTCATAATCGTGGCGAACCTGCGTAGCTGGAAGATATGGCGATGACGGGTTGAAAAACTGCTCGTCAAAATACGGCAGCATGGCTGCCTTGGCTTTTTTAGATAATGGCGTCGCCGCAGCGTAATCTAAGTAAATCATCTCTATAATTATGCCCTAAAAACTACCTTACGGCAAGCTCAAGCATTATTGATAGATGTGCGATTTGACAAGCGCAAGATATGCGCTAGTTGCGGCACGGAAGTGGTCGAGTTCAATGCCGGTTACTTTGTGATAGCTGCCGGAATCGACTTTTTTAAAAACACCGTTTTGGCGAACTTCATAACGGATTGTGCAGCCGTCTTCATGCCAAATCCAGACGTTTTTCTTATGCATAAAGAATTCGCGCTGATGGCCCGGTACGATATTGCCAAAAAGCGTACGCCCAAGAGCAGATTCAGCGTTAATTAGATTCTTCTCCGCCTCTTGGCGCTTCTTTTCGAGATTAGGCTGGCGGCGAAGTTTACTTAGGATATGTTGCTTAATACGTGGTCGCGACATTTGATTACCTCGTCAGAGATAGCGTTAAGCTCATCAAAGAGGGCTTGGTCGTTTAGTTTTTCACTGTGCGAAAAATCAGTCTTCAGCTCGATGCGGGCTGGAGTTGGATTAACCTTTGCCGTTTCATCGACGATGCTGCTAGGGGTAGCAACAATCGGCGTAGTATCAACTGGCAAATGATAGGTCATATCGATCGAATCGTTTTCCATTGCTAAACTCCCTTAAATATTAAAGATTGATTTGGCATTTTGAGTAGTGATTTTGGCCACTTGCTCAAAGTCCACCTCATAATATTCGCTTGCCCATTCGGCTATATTCCTCACATAGCCTGGCTTATTCATTTTACCACGAAATGGCTTTGGTGTCAAGTAGGGAGCGTCCGTCTCGAACACAGTTCTCTCGAGAGGAGGGTGCGGAATCGACGCAAAAGTGGCGAGCCCATTCACGCCGATATAAAGATCACGCTTTAGTGCTTCGTTTAGATTATGGTCATTATCTGAAAAAGAATGCACGACGGAGGTAGCAAGGTGGAAATTGTCAAAAATCGGCCAAAAATCATCAAAAGCGTCGCGAATATGGAAAGAAACCGGTTTCTTGGTGTCTTCGGCTAGCTGAAGCATCGCTAGGAGCAATTCTTGCTGCATTTTAGCGTCATATCCATCAAAGTGGTAATCTAGGCCGATTTCACCAATACCGACGTTCTGAGGGCTTTTGATGGCCTCTGATGCCATATTTATGGTATTTGTCAAGGATTCACGGTCGTTTTGGTGATACTCATTAGGGTGGAAGCCGTAAGTCCAGTAGATTTTTTCGCCGCGTGCGGCCCATTCTTCGGCAAAATGGCGGGCATTTTCGGAGTCTTCTGGGCGAGTACCAATAGTAATAATCTCGGTTACGTCCTGCTCTCTTGCGTGCGCAAAAATCTCCACAGGCGTCCCATCGCGTTCATTTCCTTCATGTATATGAGTATGGGTATCAATTAACATATCAACCGCGTGGCGGCTCACCTTCTGGCTCGTCGAGTAGCTTCTTGCTCTTAATTTCGTAGCGGCGGCCATTCACCGGAGAGACAAAGTAATCTTCGCTAAGGAGATTCACAAACATATTCAGATCTTTATCGTCCATGATAATGATTTTTTCTTGGTCGTCAGTCATTAGCTCAAGTTGCATTTCGTCAGCATAATCGAGAAGTTGTTTTTGGGACATCTCGCCAATTTCGACATTTTGGAGCTTCTTGACGAGCGGCTTCTTATCCTCAAGAAGCGCATTGAGCGTTAAGCCTTCTGGGAAGCTGAGCTTATAGGCTTCCTCAAGTTCCTTAGCCTTCTGCTCAGAGATCATCTGCTGTTTAAAGTCGTATTGGAATAGTTTTTCGAATTTGGATTGATTAAAGATGACGATTTGGCCATCGACGATTGCCGTCTCATTGCCTTCTGGAACTTTGATAGCAAGATCGGCCGTCAGTGGCTCAAAACTTTCACCGTTTAGCTCCCAACTGAGTTTGCCCTTAAGCGCAGTGCTCGCAGCGAGATTTTTAGCGATATAGAAAGTCTTTTGACCATCATCACCGGGATAACTAAATTTAGCGATAATACCTTTGATGCGCTTGAATTCATATTCGTCGTCCGTAAAGTATGCAATGTCCTTGTACTCATTTTCGATAAGATGAATGAGTGTCTCGGCGCGTCCGACCTTATCGAGGGCAATGCGATAAATTACCTTATCCTCACCATCAGAGAGTTCATACTCGCGGCATTCGAGACCTTTGTCGGCTTCTTTAATAACATATTCAACTGCCTCGAGCATAAAGAGACTGCGAATCGCCTGCATTAGTACATCCGAATAGCGTACTTTATAAGGGGTGTAATTCTTATTAAACAGAAATAGCTCCACTGAAACGTTATTTTTGATTTCATCGACATTATTCGCCCACTGAAACACATCGAATTCGGTATTATCCATGAGTCCTCCTTTTATCTTTTTAGTTTAACATATCTAATACGCAAGCGCGGCGTCGAGTTGAGGATCAATATCCTTATTGATTTGGTCAAAGCTACGTTCGACGACCATATCTGGCTCAATGCCTTCTTTCCCAATGTTTTGGCCATTTGGCGTATACCACTTTGCGACCGTCACGCGGAGCAGCTCACCGCCACTGAGTTCTTCGAGCGCCTGGACACTACCTTTACCAAAGCTCTTCTCGCCAATAACCGTTGCGAGACCATAATCTTTGAGCGCGCCGACAACAATTTCACTAGCGCTAGCCGTTGCCCCATTCGTGAGTATAATCGTTTTCTTGCCAGCGAGAATTGCGGAGCCGCTATCAGCATAAGTCTTCTCGTTGTAGATACCATTGCTCGAGCGTTGCTCGACTACGACCTTGCCATTAACCCAAAGTGACGCGACTGATTTTGCGGCCGATACATAGCCGCCACCGTTGCCGCGAAGATCGATAATAAACTTATCGCAGCCCGCATTCAAAGCTTTTTGCGCCTCATTGCGCGCCGTCGAACCAGTCCCCTGATCGAAGCGAGAAATAGTAATGATAGCAGTCTTGTTGCGGATTTCCGAATAGACCGAGACGTTATTAATCGTCTCACGTATCAAATCGAATGAGAGCTCTTCGTTGCCGCGTACGACGGTCAATTTCACCGACGTACCAGCTTCGCCGCGAAGCCTTTTAGCAACTTCATCAACTGTCATTGCGGAAATATCTTCGTCGTTTGCTTTGTAGATAATATCACCCGCGAGTACGCC
>JAEEGL016340739.1_pt1 | contig 10339 bp, 7 predicted proteins | sample 9134231 | NCBI WGS metagenome assembly JAEEGL01 (sample SAMN16246548, study PRJNA631951) | gut metagenome | biome: gut microbiome; feature: rumen; material: fiber-attached | host: Bos | place: Iran: Karaj | collected 2018-10
AATGTAATAACAGATGTTACTCTTTTAAAACTTGTAGGTTTTAAGCCAATCATAGTCCATGGCGGAGGAAAGGCCATAAGTTCATGGGTATCCAAGGTTGGAAAAGAAGCTGAGTTCGTAAATGGCCTTAGAGTTACTGATTCAGAGACCATGGAGATCGCTGAGATGGTACTTGGAAGAGTTAATAAGCAGCTTGTGACCATGGTACAGGAGCTGGGGGTTAAGGCAATCGGTATAAGCGGTAAGGACAGCGGACTTCTTCATGTTACAAAGAAGCTGTCAGGGGGCCAGGACATTGGTTATGTTGGCGAAGTTGACAAGGTTGACCCTAAGATCTTATATGATCTTTTAGACAATGACTACCTGCCAATAGTTGCTCCTATAGGACTTGATGACAAGTTTGATACCTATAATATCAATGCTGATGATGCTGCATGTGCCATCGCCAAGGCTGTTGGCGCAGACAAACTGGCATTCCTTACTGATATTGAGGGTGTTTACAAGGATATCAAGGATCCTTCTACATTTATTTCAAGACTTACCTGTTCAGAGGCTGATGAGCTTATTGCCAGTGGCAATATAGGAGGCGGAATGCTTCCAAAGCTTGGCAACTGCACAGATGCTGTAAGAGGCGGCGTTAACAGAGTCCACATTCTTGATGGAAGGATCGCACACTGCCTGCTTCTTGAGATCTTTACTAACAAAGGTATTGGAACAATGTTTATGCCGGATTCAGACGCTATGGCAAAGGCTGGAGCTTAAGAGGAGATTACTTCGATGAGTGAGATGATGCAGAAATATATTGATGAGGCTGAAAAAGCTCTTTTACACACCTATAACAGATATCAGATCGTTTTAGATCACGGTGATGGGGTGTATCTCTATGACCTTGACGGAAAAAAGTATCTTGATTTCGTGTCAGGAATCGCTGTTTTTGCCCTTGGATACAATAACAAGAGTTATAATGATGCCCTCAAAAACCAGATAGATAAATTGCTTCATACTTCCAATTACTACTACAACGTTCCTGCGATAGAGGCTGCAAAGAAGATCAAAGAAGCTTCAGGTATGGACAGGGTTTTCTTTACAAACAGCGGAGCAGAGGCAGTGGAAGGTGCCATAAAGGCAGCGAGGAAGTACGCATTTTTAAAGGATGGAAAAACTGATCATGAGATCATTGCCATGAACCACTCCTTCCACGGAAGAACCTTTGGAGCACTTTCAGTAACAGGTAATCCCCACTACAGGGAAGCATTTGAGCCAATGATCGGCAACATAAAGTTTGCTGATCTTAACGACTTTGACAGCGTACTTGGATGCGTGACAGACAAAACCTGCGCGATCATCATGGAGACAGTTCAGGGTGAAGGCGGAATCCATCCTGCTACAGAAGACTTCCTTAAGAAAGTAAGGAAACTCTGTGATGAGAGGGATATTCTTCTTATTCTTGATGAGATCCAGTGTGGAATGGGAAGATGCGGATATATGTACGCATGGCAGAAATATGGTGTTAAGCCTGATATAATGACAACTGCCAAGGCCCTTGGATGCGGAGTTCCTGTGGGAGCATTTCTTTTAACAGAAAAAGTTGGCTCAGCATCGCTTGTTGCAGGAGATCATGGTACCACCTATGGCGGAAATCCCTTTGCCTGTGCTGCGGTTTCCAAAGTTCTTGATTTATTCAAAGAGGACAATATAATAGATAATGTGAATCAGGTGGCTCCATATTTGGAGAAGCGCCTTGACGAGCTTAAGGACAAATATGAATTTATCGTAGACAGACGTGGTATGGGATTCATGCAGGGTCTTGTTTTTGACAGACCTGTTTCTGATGTGATCAGTAAAGCACTTGAAAAAGGACTTATCCTTATTAACGCAGGCTCTGATATAATAAGATTTGTTCCACCGCTTGTAATTACTAAGGAGAATGTTGATGACATGATATCCATACTGGATTCATGTTTGGAGTCTTTATGAAACTTCGTGTTCGTATCATTTCTATAATTTTTGTTGCACTGGCTCTGGCGGGCACCTATGTATATGCCCGCTCAGACAGGAGCATTTTTGAGGATTATTCTTTCTTTTCCCGCAATAAGACTACAATAAGACTGTGGTATACAGATGATTCTTTGACGCCTTACCTTCAGAGCAAGGCGGTAGCTTATTCTGAGTTAAACAGCAAGGTTCGAATCGAGCCTGTTCTTGTTTCTGGCCTTGAATACCTAGAGGCAGTTGGCAAGGCTTCTGTAAACGAAGATAATTTCCCGGATTTATATATAATAACAAACGATTCTCTTGAAAAGGCTTATCTTGCTGGCCTTGCCAAGGATATAGAAGATGATGGATTTTTGCTAAAAGGTGATTTTCCTGCTGCAGCACTTAACTCTGTGACCTACAAGGATAAAAAAGTTGCCTATCCATTTTATTTTGAAACCAGTACGCTGATCTACAATAAAACCTATCTCGAGAACATGGCTACAGAGAATCTTCAGTCAGAGATAGATATCAAGGTGGGCGAGGCTGCTCAGGCGGAAATAGATGCTGCTGAGAATGCAGAGTCTTCTGAAAATGAAGAACCTTCAGAGAATGAGGAAATATCTGAAGAAGAGGCTATGGAAGAAGATACAAGCTCAGAGATCACCCAGGGAATGATCGATGAGGCGGTGGCAGAGAGTCTTCCTCTTAATATTTCTGATATTCTTAAATTTGCTGAGAACTACAATGCACCTGAGCAGGTCGAGGCTGTCTTTGAGTGGGATGTGACAGACATCTTCTACAATTATTTCTTTGTAGGCAACTACATGAATGTTGGCGGAGCTGCTGGCGACAACCTTGAACTTTTTGATATTTACAATACTGATACCATAAGCTGCATGAAGATCTATCAGCAGCTCAATCAGTTCTTTGCCATAGATCCCAAGCAGATCGACTATGACACTATTGTTCAGGACTTCATTGATGGCAAGGTGGTATTTACAATAGCAACCACAGACATCATGAAAAAGATCGAGGATGCCAAGGCTTTAGGAGAATGTAACTTTGAATTTGAGGTTGCAGATATGCCAGGACTTACTGACGACTTTGGCTCAAGAACAATGTCTGTTACTGAGTGTCTTGTGGTAAATGGATATTCTGAAAACACAAATGAAGCTGAGGATGTTGCAAGGTATCTTTGTGGTGATAATTCCGGAGATATTTATAAGCTCAGTAATAAGCTTGCAGCTCACGATGGTGTAAACTACGACGACCCAAGGCTCAATACTTTTGTTTCAGTTTATGCTGACTCAGTTCCAATGCCCAAGACTATAGAGACCAGCAACCTTTGGATGGAGCTTGAGATTGCATTTACCAATATCTGGAATGGTGCTGACTGTAATTCTACACTTAAGGCAGTCTCTGAGAGCATTAAGACTCAGATCACCGGAACAGAGTACACAGAAACTACAATTCCTGATCCTGATGACGAAGCGATCACAGCGGGACTTGTAGAAGATGATGATTAATCATTGAATTATTCTTTTTAAAATAATAGAATAGATAAGCATGGATGGGGCCCTCCGATTTAGGAGGAATCATGCAAAAAAGAATTATATCAGCAATTTTATTGGCGCTTGTCTTATCAGGATGTGCGCCATCAGGAAAAGAGATCATTCTGACCGATGCGGCAGATACCGCTTCAGTTACAGATGTAGCAGCTTCTGATGAGGCTTTTGCTCAAAGCAGTAAAGAACCTTCTGCAGATGCACCTGCTCCTTTGGAAGAAGTACACAAGGAGATAGAAACAATATTTATATATGTCTGCGGGGCAGTTGAGAAGCCAGGAGTATATGAACTGCCAGAAGGCAGCCGCATAGTGGACGCTGTAGATGCTTGCGGCGGATTTTCAAATGATGCAGATGAGACTTATGTGAATCTGGCAGCCAAACTTGATGATGGAATAAAGCTCTTTATTCCAACAATTGAGGAAACCAGGGAGCAGCAAGCTTCCACGCAGATAGATACCTTTGATAAAGGCGAAAGCTCTTTTGACGGAGGTAGTGATAGCAGTAATAGCGGACTTATAAACATAAATCGTGCTACGAAAGAAGAACTTACACTTCTTCCGGGAATTGGCAATAGTACTGCGGAAAAGATAATTAGCTACAGAGAGCAGCATGGATCATTTAAGTCGATAGAGGATATCATGAACGTTTCCGGGATCAAGGATAAGCTTTTTTCCAAGATCAAGGATCATATAACGGTTTGATTAGATGGAATGGTGATGTTATGAGTAAAAAAGCGCTGGTTGTTGATGATGAAAAGGCAATAGTAAAGGGAATCAAGTTCAGCCTGGAACAGGATGACATTGTTGTTGACTGTGCCTATGATGGGCAGGAAGCGCTAGATATGGCAAGAGAGACAGAATATGACATCATTCTTTTGGATGTTATGCTGCCTAAGCTTACAGGCTTTGAGGTATGTCAGCAGATCAGGGAGTTTTCAAATGTTCCTATCATAATGCTCACTGCTAAGGGAGATGACATGGACAAGATCCTTGGCCTTGAGTACGGCGCTGATGATTACATCACCAAACCTTTTAATATCCTTGAGGTCAAGGCAAGGATCAAGGCTATCATCAGGAGAACAGTAAGGACTACTGATACAGCCAAGGTTATGACCTTTGGCGATCTTAAGCTCAACGAAGAGTATAGAAGAGTATTTGTTAAGGATAAAGAGATCAATGTTACAAGCAGGGAATATGAGCTGCTTGAACTTTTGGCGTCTACACCAGGTAAAACCTATTCCAGAGAGGAACTTCTTGAGACCATCTGGGGAAGCGATTATCCTGGAGATGAGAGAACCGTAGATGTTCACATCAGAAGACTTAGAGAGAAACTTGAGAATAATCCAAGCGAGCCAAGATATGTTCGCACCAAGTGGGGCGCTGGATACTATTTCCAGGCATGATTATGGACAAAACTAGTGGTTTTAGGATAAGTGGTATATATAAAAGTCTTAGAGTACGATTCTTTGTGATAGTTTTCCTGACAGGACTTATTTCCTGTCTTGTTATGCATTCTGTCATTCTGGACAGCTATGAGAATCGTGCAGTCAATGTAAAATCAACTGAGGCACAGACGCAGTTGCGTATTCTTGCCAATCACCTCATTGTTTCAAATTACCTTCAGGACACTTCTTCTGAGGTTATTAATGCTGAGCTTGATATGCTGGCCAATTTGTATGATGGACGTGTGATCGTTATAAACGACGATCTTAAGGTTGTTAAGGACACTTACAATATCAGCCAGGGCAAGACCATAATTTCTGAAGAGGTAGTTAACTGCTTAAAAACTGGTTCCAAGGGAACTGTATCCAAATATGACCAGGCAAATGGATATATTGAGATCGTTACTCCGATCATCGAAAGTGAAGATATTGAGGAAGAGGACGTATCTGTTTCTGGTAAGGTAAGCGAAGTGGTCAGAGGTGTTCTGCTTACCAGTGTTTCAACTGAAACAATTGCTGTGACACTGGAAATTCTTAGTAGAAGAGCTCAGATACTGGAAGTTGTCATTATCCTTATTATCCTTTTGTTTGCTGCCTGGGTTTCTATCATGCTCCTTAGACCATTCGACAGGATCACAACTGCCATCAATGATGTTAAGGCTGGTTATACAGATGAGCCTATTGTGGGACCTAACTATCTGGAGACTGAGCAGATCATCAATGCTTTCAATGCGCTGCTCAGGCGAATGAAGGTTTTGGACGATTCAAGACAGGAATTTGTTTCCAATGTCTCCCATGAGCTCAAGACTCCTATCACATCAATGAAGGTGCTTGCAGATTCTCTTTTAGCCCAGGAGGATGTTCCAAATGAGGTCTATAGAGAGTTTATGACTGACATAGGAGCTGAGATTGACAGAGAGGACAAGATCATCAATGATCTGCTGGCTCTTGTTAAGATGGACAAAAAAGCGTCTGGTCTTAATATAACTTCAGTGGATGTGGTCAATCTTACAGAGATCGTGCTAAAGAGACTTCGCCCCATTGCAAGGAAGCACAACATTGAGCTTACCCTTGAGAGCAAAAGAGCGATAACAGCAGAAATTGACGAAGTCAAGATATCTCTGGTAATCATGAACCTGGTAGAAAATGCGATCAAATACAATAAGGATGAGGGATGGGTCAAAGTAGAACTTGATGCGGACCATCAGTTTTTCTATGTAAAAGTGATCGATTCAGGCTATGGAATTCCTGAGGAGTCACTTGATCACATCTACGAAAGATTCTACAGAGTTGATAAATCAAGGAGCAGAGAGATCGGTGGAACAGGTCTTGGCCTTGCTATAGCGAGAAATGCTGTGCTTATGCACAGAGGCACCATTGATGTAGCAAGTGTTGTAGACGAAGGAACTACCTTTACGGTCAAGATCCCTCTTACAAGCACCCTGGCTCTTGCCAAATGATAATTTAGAACGGAACAATTATGAGATTTGGAAATGGTATAAAAAACAGAATAATCTCTTTTGCCATGGCACTTACAATGCTAAGTCTTGTGATCACAGGATGCCAGAAAAAGGAAGCAGTAGATCCTGACTCATTTAAGATCTTCTATGTCAACAATTCTGAGACAGGGATCATGGCTGTGGACTATGCGATACAAAGCGATAAGTCGGATATCGATGCAGTTATTTCAGAACTGATCGAGCAGCTTGGCACCATGAGTGAGAGAAGGCAGTACGAGGCTCCCCTTACCGGAGAAGTTAATCTTATTGGGTACACAATTGCCGATAAGCTCCTTACTCTTAATTTTGATACCAGATATCTTGATATTGGAAGGACAGTGGAGGTTCTAGACAGAGCAGCTATAGTAAGGACTTTTACCCAGCTTGATGATATTGAATATGTAAGTTTCCAGGTGGAGGGTGCTCCGCTTACAGATCACTATGGGAATATCATTGGCAATATGTCAGCAGATACATTCATCTTCAATGTTGGTAATGAGATAAATACTTACGAGAAGGTTGAGCTTAAGCTGTACTTTGCCAACGAAACAGGAGATAAGCTTGTCCCTGTGTACAGATCTGTTGTGTATAACAGTAACATATCTATGGAGAGACTGGCGGTAGAGCAGATAATAAGCGGACCTAACACTGATATCTGTTTCCCGACCATATCAAAAGATAGCAAAATTAACAGCATAAGCGTCAAGGATGGAGTTTGTTATATAGACTTTGACGCAGCTTTTTTAACTGAGCCTTATAATGTCACTGCACAGGTGGCTCTTTATTCCCTTGTAAATACAATTGCAGAGTTCTCTGATGTTAATAAAGTGGCTTTTTCAGTAAATGGAAATTCCACCTTTACCTTCATGGATTTTTCCATCTCAGGACCTTACGAGAGAAACCTGGATATAATTGAGGGCTCTAACTGATATAGGAGTTATAATATTTGAAACGACCGTTGTGCCTTCTGGCAATTCTAGTGACGGTAGCTGCATTTTTTCTAAATGTCTTTAAATACAGTAGTGTCATAGCAGAAAATGGCCCTTCCGACAAGAACTATATGGAACTTGTTGGAAAGGTCCATAACAAGGAACTTAAAAAGGACTTATCTGGCAATGACATTTCTGTGATCTATCTTATTCCGACTGGACAGGAAAATAGGGACTTTGAGATGGTCCAATGTTATCTGGATCCTTCTATGAGTCTGGTCCCATCAATAGGTGAGTATGTAAGAGTTTGCGGCAAGGTAAAAACATTCTCTCGTCCAACCAATCCTGGGGAGTTCGACAGCTACCTGTATTATTCCACACTGAAAATTTCATATAGGCTTACAGGTACTACTATCCTTGAAACTGGTGGAAAGAAAAGCCTTTACAAAGAAAGCCTTTACCAGGTAAAGATCTTTTTTGAAAGGGTTCTTGATAAGATACTATCTGAAAAGGATTCCTCCATCATGAAGGCGATGCTCCTAGGAGACAGGGCTTTCATCGATGAAGAGACTAAGGATATGTATAAAAACAGTGGTATTATGCATACTCTGGCGGTTTCAGGTCTTCACATTTCTATTATTGGAATGGGACTATACAGACTCTTAAAAGCATTAATGGAGGCACTGCTTGGATTTGTGCGCCATAAGCTGCCTGGAGGGAAAAGGACGATACTATCTGGCGTTTTTTGGAAAGGGTTGCCTACGGGGATAGCTATACTTGTAATGTACTCCTATGGCATTATGTGCGGAATGGGCTCTTCATCATTCAGGGCAATATGCATGTTTATAATAAGACTGCTGGCGCCTATGGCAGGAAGAACCTATGATGTCCTCAGTGCACTTTCAGTGGCAGCGATCCTGCTTTTGCTGGATCAGCCTCTTTACCTGTACAACAGCGGCTTTTTGTTTTCGTTTGGAGCAGTGGTCGGACTTACGGTGATAAAACCTGCACTCAGGCCAATGGGGCATTATACCGCAGATAAGATCAGGTTTGTAGACGACAGGGAAAATGATACGCTTATTACCTTTATTAAGGACTATGTACTAAAAACACTTGATGCTCTTTGCACGGGACTTGCGATAATGTTGGCTACACTACCTGTTTACGCTATGTTTTACTACACTTATCCTGTACACTCTATTTTACTGAACCTTCTGGTAATACCTCTTATGACAATCCTTATGCTTGCTGGAATACTGGCGATGCTTCTTGGGGCGATACTTCCCTTTCTTGGATATGTTCCAGGCTTTTTGGTCCATGTGATCTTGTACTTTTATAAGGTGATCAGTTCATTTGAAACTGTGAATGGCAGTTTTACCTGGTACATGGGACACTCTGACAGCTATCAGGTTGTTTTATACCTGGCACTGGTTGTTGGATTTCTTGCTTTTTCCAACCTGTTTTCAGGGGATAAAGACATAAAGGTCGCAGGAACTTTGCTTAAGCTATCACCCAAAAAACTGGATGCGCTAAGGCTCTTTATCCTTGTAACTGGAATAGTGGTACTGACTTTCAGAAATGATCCTGAACTTGAGATCAACATGATAGATGTAGGGCAGGGGGACGGAATTGTAATTTCCTGTGAGGGAAAACATCTGCTTATTGACGGTGGTAGTACCTCAAAAAAGAATGTTGGTAAGTATCAGATCATTCCGTTTCTTAAATACAAGGGCATTGGAAAGCTCGACGCTGTGGTTCTTACTCATGAGGATTTAGATCATCTGAGCGGGATATTGGAGATAATGGATGACATGGAAAAGGACGGAATAAAGATCCTAAAGGTGATTCTGCCGGAAGTATCAGAAAGCTCCAGAGGGGAAGCTTATCACAGGTTAGAAAACAGGGCAAAAGAGCTGTCTGTTCCGGTGCTATATATCAATAAGGGAGAAGAATTTGATCTTGGAAGTGCACATTTTACATGCCTTAACCCGGAAGCAGACATGAGCACACAGAGCGCTAATGCCTATTCAACTGTACTGTATATGGAGTATCAAAGAAATGCAGTATTAAGGAAGAGCGGTGCGAGAGTATTTAAAGCTCTTTTTACCGGCGATGTGGAAGAAAACGGTCAGGAATGTCTGAAAAGAGTTCTTTTAATGAACCCTGAAAAATACAAGGATATCAATATTCTTAAGGTGGCTCATCATGGTTCACAGTACACTACAGATGAGGAGTTCCTTAAGATTACAGATCCTGATGTTGCACTGATATCCTGCGGAAAGGACAATTCCTATGGTCATCCTCACAAGGAGCTTATTGACAGACTCAAACACTATGGCGCAGAGATATATAGAACTGATACAGGAGGGGAGATAAATGTCACGATAGATAATGATAAGATCATCCTGAAACAATATTTGGAAGAATAAAAAACGGGACTATGAAGATCGTTCATAGTCCCGTTTGGCTTATTAGGTTTATGATACCTGACTGTTCTGGATCCAGGATTTGATGTCTGATACACCAAGTACCTTCTGGAATCCATCACCTTCCTGAATTACAAGAGTAGGAGCCTGCATGATTCCAAACTTTTCAACAAGTTCAGGATGCTCATTGGCATCAAGTGTCTTGTAGACTACTCCGGCCTTGTCCAGGAGTGATCCGGCAATCTTGCAGTTAGGGCAGGTGGTTGTCTTAAAGAGCATCACTGTGCCGCCTGTAACATTAGATCCGCTGTTGCTTGATTCAGTGTTTGACTTCTTAACAGCTGCTTCTACGAAGCTGATCTTCTTTGGACCTTCGTGAGTAAGGTGAGAGTTGCCAATGTTATAAACTCGTCTGTCCTTGTATTCCTGAGCCTTACCATCATTCCAGTTAGCAACAGGGCGGTAGTAGCCGGTAATTCGGCTGTAAACTTCTGTTTTG
>JAEEGL017101199.1_pt1 | contig 10339 bp, 8 predicted proteins | sample 9134231 | NCBI WGS metagenome assembly JAEEGL01 (sample SAMN16246548, study PRJNA631951) | gut metagenome | biome: gut microbiome; feature: rumen; material: fiber-attached | host: Bos | place: Iran: Karaj | collected 2018-10
CATATCTTGTGTTGTATATATTTACGTATTTTCCAAGAATATTGACATACGCAGATTGCACCACAAAATCTTGTTCTTTCTCTATATCACTAATTGCAAACCTTATTGCTCTTGCAATACTATCAGTACTTTCATATTTTCCTTTTTTAAATCCATCACACTCTGATGTTGCAGAATTTAATATTTCAACTTGATTAAACTTATTGATTTGGCCTAAACAACAACTTATTTTCGAGGTTCCGATATCAATTCCAATTATTACGTCCCCGATGGCCAATGCTTGCACCTCCTAAAACACTTTAAAATTGCAATTAAAGAATATTATATTTGAGTTTTAAAGTCAATAAAATATTACAATTTTGTTACCATGAAATTACATAAAAATTACACTACCAAATCGGCATTGGTAGTGTATATTTTTTTATTCAACTTTTGCCTTTTCTTTATCTTCAATTTTGGTAATAATTTGTCTCCTGATTGATGAAAAATTATTAAAGATACGTGTAATAAATACAAATATTGCTGCCAAGAAAATATTAGTGTCTAACTTGTCTCCCAAGTATGTTAAAAGCATTGCAATGATTGAATTTATAAAGAAGCCAGATACAAATATTTTGATGTTAAAACTCTTTTTCATAACAGAATTAATTGCACCGACAATACTGTCAAATGCAGCAACTATAGCTATTGCAGAGTATTTTGCAAATTCATATGGAATAACAGGAACCCACATTCCAACTGCAACACCAACAACACATGCAAGTAATATTATAATCATTGTTCAACTACCTCCTCTACAGGAGTAGCATACTTGTACTCTATAACTTTATTATATTTTGGAATTATAATTGAATCTTGTGGCTCTATTGTAACATCTATGTTTGATTGAGTTAATTGATCAATTATTCCTCCTCTTAGTTTAAGTGAGCTAGAAAGAAATTCTGGAGCACCAATTGCTGAAACTCTAAATGGTGCTGTAAGTCTAATTCCATTTATCTGAATTACTGGTCCTACACATCTTATTTCACTCACAGAGATAATTCTTTGTCCGTTGATAGAAATAGCATCACAGCCTGCTGCTTTAAGTTCATTTACTAGTACTAGTATATCTGAATCATGAATTACAAAAACATTCGGGTCATAATAGCCTGCATCAGCAGCTATCTGGTTAATTGCTCTAGTATCATCTAGTGTAATAATTATACCCGTTCCTTGAACCGCTGAAAGTCCTGATAACACTTGAAGATCTATGATTTCGTCATTAAGCATTTTAAGTGTTGCATCATTTTGCGAAGCAGCATTTTTATACTCAGTAATCTTAGATTCTAATTCCTGATTCTTGTATTTTATGCCTTCATACATATCTTTCCATTCATTAATTTCGTCTCTAAGTTCGTTTTCTGTTTTAAGTCTTGATATTTCCGATTGACTTTGATTAATTGTTCTAATTTGCAAAGTAATTAAAAATGCCATTACAAAACATATCAATGAAAGTATTGGTATATATGCATTTTTCAATTATCTCTCACCTGCTTTTCTTTCTTTATATTTCACTATTTAGTACACTCTTATTCATGTAATCCTCAACACTAATGTCTAGTGTTCCTTTGTACCCACGATCTACAGTCTTCTTCAATATTTCATTTAGATATATTAATTTATCACTCATTATATTTTTCTGAACTTCACCATATAAAACTCTTATTGGTAAATCCTTCACTCTAAATATAACATTCTCTGTATCTTTATAATTTATATCAGTTATTTGATAATTAAACCCAACTGATTCGGCTGTTTCTAATAAGTAAATAGAGTTCCTATATTTGACTAAATCGACACCCGTAAGGATTTCTCCTTCTTCATACTTTGTAATATCTATACCATAAATAGATGGCATATCTTCAGTTTTATATGTAACTACCTCAAGTACCTCACCAAAATTATCTACAATCTTGATTGTATCTCCACCATCAACATATGCATAAGGTTTTCTAACTACATAGCTAACATTAAGTGTATCAGGCAATTGACGAGTAACAGTTGCTTTGTAAATGTATGGAATTTTTTCTATACGATTTTTTATCTTTGATGTTTCAAGAAGCACTATGTTTTTTCCTTTGTATCTTGAAATAGCATTTAAAACCTGCGCTGTAAGTTCATCTTCTTTTGAACTATATTCGGGTTGTTCATCTCCTGAAACTTCAACGTATTCATAATCTGGGTTGATAGTATCAACTATGTTTTTAACATTAAACACAGCTGAATTACTGGCCCAAATGAATAGTCCTACTGCAGTAATAATAACTATTGCAAAAAGAATTTTAAGTGCTTTAAAAAATGAGAAATGGCTTTCTTCTTCATCATATGCTTCATCATCTTCTTCAAGGTCTTCTATCTCATCAGCTTCAACCTCATCGTCTTCATCATCTTCAACGATATCACCAGAGTTCAAATCCAAAGTAAATTCTATTGATGGAGGCGGAACTTGATTATCTTTAGATTCACCTGTTGTTTCATCGAAAATAGCACTTACGTCAAGCTTTTTTCCTTTATCCGTTTCAAAATCATATACTTTCTTAGACTTTCTAGGAGTTTGTGTCTCCTTTTCTTTTTTATGAAAAAACACCTAAAAAATCACCACCCTAAAATTCTACGAATTATTGTAGCACTAAAATCTCCGTATTTCTACACTTTTTTACTGATTATAAAATAAATCTTAAAAGACTTTAGCTAAATCTAAGTGATTTAACTTTTGCTACTCTATCTTTAACATACCTTTCAAGTTTTGTCATGAACTCATCAGACGCAATCTCTTTATTTGCAACCATTTCCAATCCCTTTTCCCAAGAAGCCGTAAGCTCTGGGTTTAACATATCTTGCATCGTGTATCTCACGACTTTATATATTAAATCCCCTTTGTTTGTTGGTGTTAGTATCTGCGTTTTATTATTAATATCAATATAACCTATTCTATTTAGCTTTTTTATTATTTCTGCACGAGTTGCAGAAGTGCCTATACCGCTTCCTTTTATTTGTTCTCTTAACCTTTCATCTTCAATTAGTTTTCCAGCATTTTCCATAGCTAGAATTATTGAACCAGATGAATACCTAGAAGGCGGTGATGTTTCACCCTCTTTAGTTTCAAAATTATCTATTGTAAGTTTTTGCCCCTTTTTAATTTTTTTAATCAAATCTGCATTAGATGGGCTTTCCTCCTCTTCACCTTCAGAACCAATTTCAGCTTCTTTATCCTGCTTCTTTTTATCATCTTTATACAAAACTAAATATCCTAACTCTGTGCAGATTTTACTATTAGCAAAAAACTTTTCTTCTGCAATCTCAATCGTAAGTGCAAGTTTAGTATATTCTGCTGGTGGAAAAAATATGCTCAAAAATCTTTTACAAATTAAAATATATACTTTTTGATGTAGTTCAGAAACTTTTGAATAATTCTCTATGCCTTGTCCCGTCGGAATTATAGCATAGTGGTCAGTTATTTTACTATCGTTTACATACTTTGATTTAACTATGTTTGTAGAGTACTTGTTTTCTTTCATCAAATTTATTGCATTTACTACTTCCTCATTTTCTCTAAATCTTGCTAAACCATTTAAGTTTTTGGTTATCTCCTTTGCAACCGCTGTAGACAATACTCTTGCATCTGTTCTAGGATATGTAACCAACTTTTTTTCATATAGTTCTTGAATAACTTCCAACGTCCTATCTGGAGATATCTTAAACTTTTTGCTACAGTCATTTTGAATCTCTGCCAAATTGTATAATAATGGTGCATTTTCTTTTTGAGTCTTTTTAGAACTTTCTATAACTAACGCTTCACTTTTTGATTCATGCAAATAGTTTATAAATGCTCTCGCATCCTCCTCTTTCTTGAACCCATTATCATTATACAAATTATTTGTCTCAATTGCTTTCTGTAGAACCTCACAAATTGGGAGTTTTCGCTCTTTGTTTTCAACATTTTTCCACTCTGCGTTTAATCCTTCCGCAAACTTTGTTTGCACCTTATAAAACTTTGTTTTTTCAAAATTTTTTATTTCATTTTCTCTATCTACTATCATGCCCAAAACGCATGTCATAACTCGACCTATGGATATAGAAGCTTTCTCTTCACCATTTAACTCAGCGACTTTTTTTCCATAAGAAAGTGTAAGAAGTCTAGAAAAATTAATACCAATTAAATAATCTTCTTTTGCTCTTAAATATGCCGAATCAGCTAGCGCATCATATTCAGATAAGTCTTTTGCATCTTTAATTCCTCTTAATATTTCTTCCTCAGTTTGAGAATCTATCCAAACTCTTTTTTTATTTTTCCCTTTTACACCAATCATTGCATCTACTAATCTATAGATATATTCTCCTTCACGCCCTGAGTCGGTGCAAACATAAATTGTATCAACATCTTCTCTAGTAAGTATTTGCTTAATTGTATCGAATTGTGCCTGAACATTTGGAATGACTTCATATTTCCATTCTTTAGGAATAAAAGGAAGTGTATCATAACGCCATAATTTTAAGTTTTCATCATAGCTTTCTGGATAACTCATAGTTACTAAATGACCTACACACCATGTAACAATATAATCATCAGACTCTATGTAACCATTTTTTCTTTGTCCATTTACTTTTAAAACCTTCGCAAATTCCTGTGCAACTGATGGCTTTTCGGCTATGATGACACTCTTTGGCATTATTTCACCTCCTTTTTAATTATTATTCATTAATCATTATTCATATATTAAAATTGATTTTTTATACATTAAGTCTAGCGTATCAATATCCAATGCATTATCAATTAATGTTGGTAATGCATTTACAAATACATTTCTGGACTTTATTTGACTTACAAATATTTTTGCACTGTCTCTGCTCTTGGTAATAATACTTGCACTATACTCATTTCCCATTTCATTTATTCTTATTATTGCTTCTTCCAAAGATGAAACATATTGTCCAACACTTGAGTCACTACTATAAATATTAACTCCGGGCAAGTGTTTGGCCTCTTCAATTAGTTTAGAACCCAAGTTATCTTCAACATACAATTCATAATTTCCACAACCACTAAAAATAACTGATTTGTCAAAACCAATTTTTATTCTTTCGGCATCTGCTCTTTTTCCTATATAAATAAGAGCATCTAGCTCAAAAGATTCTTCCATATTTATGTCTTCATCATGATTATAGATTTCTATCAAATTTGGCAAATTAAACTCATTTAGTACATTATTAAACTCATTTTTTAGCAAAAAAATCGTTCCTATATTTTTGGTAACATCAATAATAACTGCATTTCTTGTAGCAATAGCTAATACCATTATTTTCAAGATGTTATAAATATCACATGTTGATATTACTCCCAAAACACCATAAGGTGAATACATATTAGTTACTTTTCCAAATTGATTTTTAAAGGTGTCTGAAGTTGGCACTTCGCCGATATCAAATTGAGCTATAATTCTATTTTGTAATAACTCTATGTTTTCAGTATCAATTTTATATGCTTTAGAAATGATATCAAAATTGTTAATGATATTCTTTTTAATTTTCTCTAATAATTCGATAGGTAAAATCGTAGCCGACAAATACTCTTTTTGATTCTTTCTCAATTTTTCAATTAAGAGTTGTAATTCCATTAGCGATCTGCCTCCTTCTTTGCGTACCTTTTTTCTAAATATCGTATATACTTTTCAGTTGGTCGCCATACAATATGGTGCATTGTAGCAATTTCTTCATTAGCTGCTTGTGCCCTGATTTCGTCTTTTCTATCTAATATTTCTTTTTGTTCATCTTTGGAAACAATTCTTTTTTCATCATCAAATTCATCGCCTCCAAAAGGAAAAGCTTCATCTTCTCCTACAAGTTCAATTAATCCATTTTCGACCATTTCTAATAGCATAATATATGATGTGTCTTCTCTTAATTCTGCTTCTAAGTCTTTCTTTGAATGAACAGCTTCCAAAGTAATTAATTCTAAAGCTCTACCCATTTCTAAAGAGCCTCTGCTTTTTTCATCTTCAAAACGCGGTTTGCCTCTAGCTAAATCATATATATGGATTGAAGAATTGTTATTCGCATAAATATAATACCAATCTTCACCATGTATTACTCTTAAATTTTCTGGACTACATTCATATACTGCTGCTAAATCATCTACAGATTGAGAATTCTGAGTAACTTGCATTTGCTTTTTATGAGCTTGTGCTTCTATTATCTTAATCTTATATATTGTATCCGGATTTATTTCTTCCCCTTTTTCAGTAATTGTTTGTCTTTGATCTCTGTATAATATCTCTACTTGTTTATCTGTTTTTATCCTTGCACCTGGTATTTCATCAACAATAAACTGAACATCGGAATCCGAAGTATAAGATATACTTTCTAAAGGATACACTCTTCCATTTGCTGTATGAACTTCTCTGTCCGAAAATCTTTCTGTTATTTTTTTAGACAATCTCCAATAGCCTTGTCCCACTGTTACTCTTTTAATTAGCGAATCATCACACATTTGTTCCAATTGTCTTATTCTTCTCTGCTTTTCTTCATCGCTTAACCCTTCTCTTTCAATTTCTTCTAATTTTTCTTTTTTAAACTGTTCAACTGCTCTTTGAGATTGTAATATCATTTCTCTAGCTATTTGTTTATAAGTCGAAACAATTAACTCTACAAGCATTTTTTGTTCAAAATCTGTATTTGATTCAATCGCATTTGCTTCTATACTATCAAAACAAACCACATTTCCGTTTCGCCACATCCATGATTGAGCAATAAATCTTCCTTCATCATCTTTAATGACTACGAGTCGGCCGTTTTCACTCGTGGCACTATGCCTCATACATTCTTCACCAGCTCCACCAAGTCTCTGACAACATTTTGAAAAACCACCTTCACCTATTACTAATGTCATCGGATCAGTTAAAGAAAGAATCTCATAATTCTTGCCTTTTAAATGTGGTATTGAATTTTCTTTACGCCTGTGCTTTTGTGTATCATATAGCATTTGATATGCTTCAAACGTTTCTTGAGATACTCCTGCAATAGAGCATAATTTAGCAAGTCGTTGATTTCCTTCGTTAATATTTTCATAATTAGGTTCCGAGATAATTCTTAAACACTGTTCTACAGTTGGAATATTACCTCTATTTTCGCTTATTATTCTAGACATGTCGTTATGAATTGTAGAAATGTGTGCCATAATATCATGATTACCTAATATCTCATCCTTATTCTCCATAAAAAATCGATAAAATGCTGCATCAAATTCTAAATTTGTCCCGGAAAACATCATATGAATAAATTCAGTCGTCAATGCCCCGCTACGAATCAATTCAAGTAAGCTATCTAAACGTTTTTGTGCATCATTAACTTTTCCGCTTCTTCTTTCTTCATTTGTAACTTGATCAACCGTTTTGAGATGCCCATCAATTTCTACTTTATCTCTGTCAAACACTCCAAAACAAAAAGCAAGTTCTATAAATCCCAACTTACTACTGTCATCTTGGGAGGGAAGAACTTTTGAAATTTTATACCAAATTTTAGGGATAATCTTGCTAACTTTTTCAGGAGGAATGAATCTTATTATTTCAGCTGGTGGCAAAAAGCCTACTTTCATCCATTGCTTTATACTTTCTGTATCTCTTTCTAACAAATCAGGTAAAGTATCTATATTCTGACCAAGATAAATTAAAAGCTCTTGAAAAAAAACATCTAAATCCTTCGGTTTGAATCTTGGCCTTTCGTTAAATAGCTCTATTATTTCTGGATTCATACAAGAATAATTTCTTTCACTATCGTCCACATATGTACAATCAATAAACTCAAGAGGTATGCCATTTGGATTAAGTCCATTAATTCCAGTATCTTCAAAACACATAAAAAGACCATAATTCCCATTTGGTAATGATGCCAGTATTTCTTGGATTTTTTTTGACTTTAGTTCAAAATTTCCATTTCTATTACTCATACTCATTATCAACGTAAATTTTTCAGAAAGAATCATTCCTTCAGAAAAATGCTCTATTAAATTATTTTTTTCTTCCTCACTAATTTTCAATTGCCCTATTACCCTGCCTACAATATGAGCAGCCTGTGCACGAGAACTTACATGATCATAATCTAAATACTCCGTTTGCATAAATAGTTCATAATGTTTTCTTGAAAAACTCATTAATAATTCTATTTTTTGCTCATCACTTATGTTAGGATCATGCCCCTTAGCTAATATTATATCCATTTCTCCTTGAAGACGAATTTCTGGATACTCACTTACTGGATACTCTTCATCATATTTCTTCTCACGTTCTTCCAATAATGATGCATATCGAGAAGCACACATAATTAAGGCATCTTCATCTTCTCTCCAGGTCCTGCATAACAAATGAAAATCTTCAACATCAAACTTTGAAAGATATTTTTCTAATAAAACATATTTGACCTCATGTCCTTTAGAAGACCATATAATGTCCCTAATATCATGGCCAATTAATATATCTTCATATTTTTCTGCTTGCTCAATAACAGTCAATGAATCTTCTATGCTAGCTATGATTTCTCCAATTCCCCTACGATGAAGTTTCCCTTGAGCATACATTTTTTCCATTATCGAAGTTTTCATTTCATCATTTTCAAGTTTCCTAATTACTAAAGAAACTTCACGAGTTCTCATCCTAATGGCAACTTTCTCCAACGCCTCTATTCTTAAGGCCTCGTTTGAAATACTATTCAATATTTCACAAATATTTTTACTCTTAAGCCCTTTATGAATATATCTTAATAAATACTCGACTTTAGTATGATCATCTTGCATTCTAGTAATAGCCGACACTAACGTATCCGGATTTCTATCTATTCTAACATTTGCAATTGGTTCATCATTTGTATCTGGCATAATTTTGCCTCACTTTACCTTAGGATTTTATAGATTTCTTCTTTAATGTTTTTTATTGGATTTTGTATTCTAAGTTTTCTACTATTTTCAGACATTGTTTCAATCATTGCATCATCATTAATAATTTTATTTATTTCTTCTAAAACAAGTTTTGCACTTAGGTCTTTTTCCTCTATGATAGTACCCGCACCGTGCATCTTGTATTGTAAGTGCATTAAAGTATTGATGATTTTCTGCTGCATATGGAAATGGAATTAAAATAGCTGGCACACCAACCTCTGTTATTTCAGTACATGTAAGGGCTCCGCTTCTACACATTACTAAATCTGCAGCTTTCATTATTTCTTCCATATTATATATAAACTTTTTAATTATAATCGGATTATTTATTTCCACATTTGAACCCTCAATTGTGTGAATATCTTTTTCTACACCATCTGAAGCTTTTGAAAATGTAAATGACGGTGAAACATCTTGAGATTTTCTATATAAGACTACTTCATCATCACCTTTTTCAATTTCATAAAAAGTTTGATCATAGTTTAATACTCTATCCGATACTTCATCAAAATGTTTTGGTCCTGTAGCATAAATAACTGTATAATTTCCAAACTCTCCACTATTTATAATTGATAATATTGTTTCGTTTATTTTATACGCTCCTTGGCTTCCACCAAAAATAAGAAGCATCTTACCAGAAATATCAACTTTTTTCTTTGCTTCACTTTTTGTAAGAGTATTAAGTGACATTTTATTCGGATTACCAGTTATTACTATATTTCCTCTATTTAATCTTTCCTTTGTCTCTTTAAATCCCACCGCAACTTCATCAATTTTAGGTGCCATAAGTCTCGTAGTTTTTCCGTGGAAGCGCATTACTCTCGTGTATTAATGTATGTATCTTTAATCTTCTAGCAGCCATGATAAGCGGAGCAGTAACGTAGCCACCAGTACCTATACACATATCTGGTTTTTCTTCATCTATAATTTTTTTACAATCTTTAATTCCATCAAACAAGTCCTTTATCGCTTGTATTTTATTTTTTATTCCCGACTTAAGCCCTGAAGCATGTATGTATTTTATATCAAACCCTGCTTTAGGAACTAAGTCTTTTTCCATTCCATTTTCTGTACCAATAAATATAATTTCATGGCCATCATTTTTAAGAGCTGTAGCAATTGATATTCCCGGTGTAATATGTCCTCCTGTTCCTCCAGCGGCAATTAAAAATTTCATCGTACAATCACCTCGAGTTTATTATATCATTATCCTCTTTTTGATGTCTATTAGTTTTAAAACTGAAAAAGCCCCGCACTTTCGTGCGAGACTTTCTCTTGTTATTCGTGCCAGAGCTTCCAAACTCCTCCGTACAGATTGAGCCGGAAGCTGTTGGCTTTCTTCTTGTAAAGCCAGGGCTCCTTACCTTTCGGGAA
>JAEEGL017360365.1_pt1 | contig 10339 bp, 9 predicted proteins | sample 9134231 | NCBI WGS metagenome assembly JAEEGL01 (sample SAMN16246548, study PRJNA631951) | gut metagenome | biome: gut microbiome; feature: rumen; material: fiber-attached | host: Bos | place: Iran: Karaj | collected 2018-10
CTTATCCTCTGTCATCAAAATCGTCTCATGGCATGGAATCGCCAGTGATGCATTCCCCTTTTCATAAGCTACTTCCATCATGTTATATATAGCGTTCTGCGGAAGAATAGGACGAGCTGCATCATGAATTACAACGAAATCATCTTCTGCTATTTTGCCTTCAAGATGATATAATCCATTTCGCGTTGAATCGTGAACAGTGTCGCCCCCGCTGATGACCCACTTTACCTTATTCAGCTTATATTCTTTGGCAAGGCTCTCCATATGGTCTTTCCACTGATCGACACATACAACTAGTACGGATTCTATTTCTTTATTCCTTTCAAAATTGTTTATGGTGTGCACAATTACCGGCTTATCGCCTAGTATCATAAACTGTTTCGGAATTGAATGATCCATTCTACGGCTAACACCACCCGCCAAAATTATTGCTGTATTACCCATGCAGTCCACCTTTCACTTATCTGTCTATATCAAGCAGAGCACTCATAAACGCTTCCATATATTTTTTATCCCAGATAGTAACTCTCAGAAATCCTGCAGAGCCTCCTTTGCCACAAAAAATGAGTATATTTCGTAGTTTCAGTTCATCTGTTATCTGCTCCGCTGTTTTGTACTTGGGCCTTATACACAAAAAACATCCATTAGTCGGGAGATATGAATAATCGTTATCTTCAAGTGCATTTAATAGAAACTCTTTTCCAGCTTTAAATTTGGATAACAGCTCTCCCAGAACACGATCATGATTCTCGATAATTGCATCTACAAAAGCAAGTGCTACACAATTAACAGTATAGTGAGGCATATAATTCCTTATGTATTGCATATTTTCAGGTGATGAAAGGACAACTCCAATCCTAAGTCCTGAGAGAGAAAACATTTTTGAAAAGGTTCTTAGTATTATCACATTTTTATACTTTGAAATTAAATCTAAGGAATTATGTTCATAAAAATGATAGTATGCCTCATCGATAACCACTAACGCATCATGCTTTTGTGCTTTTTCAATTACAGACTCAACCTGATTGCGTGCATAGGCATTTCCTATAGGCATGTTAGGATTAACAAGCGATACAATACCTGTTCGCTCATCAATAGTATCAATCAATTTGTTTATATCGAAAGTAAAATCTTCCTCATATGGCACAAATACAGTGTTCATGCCTTTAAGATCAGCATATACTTTATACATTCCAAAAGTTGGATTAACACAAACCAGATTTTTACCTGGCTCACCAAACACTTTGATAACATAACTCATAGCTACAACAGAGCCGTCAGTAAACTTCACGCTTTCTTTTGCCAGTCCAAAAAGCTTGGCATATCTTTCTGTAATTGCCTGCTCTTCAGGATACATTCCTAAGTATTCGGGAGTAATTTTATTCATCACTTCATCAAATAACCACTTTGGTACTCCGTCAGGATTTTCATTCTGATCAAGTCGTACATATCCAAACCTGCCTTCTGGTTGGTATGTTCTCATATACTCCTTTACAATCGGATCAACATACATCTTATTTGGCCTCTTTTCATATAATGTTTATAATTTGATTTTGCTCAATTCCAACTGGGGAACCCTCTTATCCTCTGGCGGAGGAGCCATATATCCAGCCCAGTTATAACCAAGAAAACCATCTGCATCTTCCGGTGCCCAAAGTTTATGCCCCTCAAAATCGATTCGCTTACGCTTTAGGAACCAGTTCTTATCCATTCCATACTTCCAGCTCGGTTTCATTCCAAATCTGTTAGTATCGCTCCAGAGTGGCATCATCCATGGATGAACAAGACACTTTTTATTGTTTCTGCTTTTTTTTGCCATTTGATCTACACTTTTGTATACCCTTTCCTTGGGAATACGTGATAGATATACGTAAATCAATTTCTGAAAAGCGTTTAGTGATTTGTCTGCTACAGCAACCTTCGCCCAAAGAACCTTACGCCAAAAAGCAAAATGATAATAGTTTACAATTTGAAGTGGAACCAATTTAGGAATGTCATCCATTGGGAAAACATCTATAAATACACCTGTTTTCTCACCGATATGCTCCTGACCAGCTCTCACAAGCTCAGTTCCAGTTTTCCTGAGCTTCCCATATCCCCAAAGATAGTTACTATCTGATTTATTGTCTTGAAAAAAACAAATGCTCTGATCTAACTTACTTGCAATTTTTCGGAATTTATCATATTCCTCTCTGGTCATAGCGATATCAGCATCGTCATCCCAAGGTATAAATCCACCATTTCGCACAGCACCAAGCAAGGTTCCGCCAACTATTACATACTTGATATTGTTCTCGTTGCAGACTCTATCGAATTCAATGAGCATATCAAGTATATGCTTATGCACTAATTCCAGCTGTTTTGAATCAAGTTTAAAACCTTTATCTTTCATTTTTTTGTCCATTCCTCAAACATTAAATCGTCCGACAAATAATGTTTTATTGATATAATTGTACCAAATCTTGTGCACCACTGCCACAATTATCAAACTGCATACAAAAAGCCGATACACCTATATTTAGGTATATCGGCTAAATATTGCACTCGTTTTAGAGAACTCGGCATATTAAACATTTAAACTCCAAATTCTAGTCTGTCTCTATAGAACAAGTCAACTTGAGAATCATATAATGCCATAGCCTTATCGACTTCATATTTAACACTTCTTAATTGAACATTGAAGTTTTCATCTATTAAGGCATACTGAGCATTAGGGTTATGATTCCGAGGTTGCCCAACGGATCCCGGGTTGACAAACATAACGGCATGTTTATTGCGCCTATTTGTGTCTTCAGCATCATAAAACTTCTTAAAAATATGCGAATAATGAGAGTGTCCTGAAAAGACGAGATCATATTCCTGATAATCTCCTCTAACGTCTTCCGGGCTAATTGATTTCCAGAAATTATCCTGCAAAGAACCATGAATGGCCAGACAATTTAAGCCATATATCTGAAAGTCCTGCTTACCATCTCTATTCATACTAGAATCAAGATAGTTCCTAGTCTTTTCTTCAAGAATACTTGCTGTATATTTCGCGCACTCTACGCCTCTCTGGGAAGAAAACCCTTTGTAATCATCAAGCATTATAGCTCTCTCATGATTCCCCCAGATATTGCATATTATATTGTAATTAAAATCGTAGTTTAAGTAATAAACCACCTCATTGGACTGCATTCCATAATCAATCAGATCTCCAAGAAGAATTACTCCTTCAACCTCAAATTGATTCATATCGTCCAGTACCCTTTGAAGCGCATACATATTTCCGTGGATATCCGCCAGTACAGCGTACATGCTTTTTTTCCTTTTCCTTATAGCTCGTCAATCAACGTGATAATCTTCTTGATAGACATAATCTCACTGTCTATCTCCTGAGCTCTATGATGTGTAAGAATGCTCGTTGCAGCCTTCTCCATAGCAGGGAATGCTGCTCTCAGGAGCTGATTTGCATAGATACAGATATTTATCCCATGCTCTACCAACTCTTTTTCTGTGATACTGTTATATGAACTTGGAACTACAACGATTGGTGTCTCTTTATCTTCTGCCCTAAACTTATCGCAGAACTCCAAAATTTCATCCGGGTCTTTTTTTCTACTATGGATCATAATGCCATCAGCACCGGCATCAACATATGCTCTTGCTCTTTCCAGGGCATCTTCGATTCCTTTTTCCAATATAAGACTTTCTATTCTGGCGATGATCATGAAATCATCTGAGAGCTGTGCTCTTTTACCCGCTTCTATTTTTTTGCAAAAATGTTCGATGGTGTCCTGGGTTTGTTCTACCTCTGTTCCAAACAGGCTGTTTTTCTTTAATCCCTTTTTGTCCTCGATTATGACTGCGCTGACTCCCATACGTTCAAGGCTTCGGACAGTATAAACGAAGTGTTCGGTCATTCCACCGGTATCACCATCAAAAATAATAGGTTTGGTGGTTACTTCTGTAACGTCCTCAATAGTACGAAAACGCGATGTCATGTCTACCAGTTCAATATCCGGTTTTCCTTTATTTGTACTATCACACAGAGAGCTGATCCACATAGCATCAAACTGATCTATAGCTTCTCCGTCAACAACAATTGTTTTCTCGGCTATAAGACCGGTAAGCCCACTATGAACCTCTATAGCCCTTACAATGGGGACCATTTTAAGAGCTTTACGGAGCCTTCCTCTCCTAAACTCAGGCATGGCAAGCTTTTCGCGCATCTGTTTATCAAGTTTGCTGATTGCCTCACTACTCGTGTAGGGGACTTCTATAAGTTCTCCACCGTATTTCTCAGTGAGCCCTATAATATTTCTTCTTATTGCCTGCATTGACTGAGCACTCCAGTTGTTACCATGAACAACATAATCAGGATGAAGTGTCTCAAATATCTCATCATACATAATCTTTTCCTGGACAATTACGTTTGAAACACCATCAAGATCCTTTACAAGGTTTATGCGTTCTTGCAAAGATATGGAAGGAAATCTGTTATACCTGACCATGGCATTATCAGAAAGTATACCAACAGTCACTTCTCCGTATTTACGGGCTTCTCTTATGATATTTAAATGGCCCTCATGAATAATATCAGTACAAAAACACGTATATACAGTTTTCATTCTGATCCAGTCTCCTTCCTCCTAATTTGCATATATATAATATTTTATCGCATTTTTGACGCACAAGCAATTTTATATAAGCGTTTTGCCGATATGTTTGAGACATGATAAAACCGATATACTCATATATAAGTATATCGGCTTATTTTCACGCTTTATGTACCTCCATTCATCTTATGCCAGTTCCTACAGAACTCGTCCACAGGCGATTCAACTCTGGATTCTCGAAGTAGTTCTATGAACGCCTTTTCCTGCGTCTTATAAAACGGATAGGTATGTTCTCCGGAAAATTTAACCGGCGTCATATAATTGTCTCCAAACTCCCACTTAAGCACGTCTGTGTAATCAGAGGGAACTCTGATGGTGGTACTCTCAAAGGGCATTTCCAGACCTTCTCCAAACCAGCTTTTCTTCATATTTGTATATCCATTAAATGCCTCTCTGTCAGCTGGAGCGTTCAGATACAAAATATCAGAAACAGCATCAGACTCTTGCGCGCTTGCAGCTAATCTGTCAGACGCTAGCCAAATAGCGTGGCTTAATGATTCATCGTCATCCTTATCGTATTCCAATCCTTCCATAAGATGTTCAAAAACAGCTATTCTATTCCACAGTGAACCGTCTTTCTTATAAACATCTATATATCTTGCAACTGTCTGCATATCAACCATTGTTTTCACAAGATCATACTGTTCCTGTGGCTTCTCCGGCATATAATCAAGCGGAAATATATCAACACCTATCCTCATGTACGGAAACCCATGAAACCGGTCCATATACCTTGGCAATGGAAATCTCTTTTCGTCAGCTATAACACGCCCCTGTGGCTCTCCATTTGCCTTCCAGAGTCTGGGCTCTTTGCCATATATACCAGATACTACAAATCCTTCAGGAAGCTCTTTATCCGCAATTTCAAAGAATTTGTCATAATCAGCCCTTAGCATGCATATATCAATATCATCATCCCATGGTATAAACCCCTTATGCCTTATACATCCAAGCAGCGTTCCACAGTACGCATAGTAGTGCAGATCATTCTTTTCACAGACTGATTCTATTACCTTCAGCACCTCAATCTCTGCAGCCCATGCTCTTTTCATCATTTCAGAAACAGTAAAGTCTTCTCTTGTTTCTTCTCTAAAAAAATCCGGCGAAAAAATCAATTTTCAAACCTCCGTTAGAACCGTTTTTCCTATATATAATTGTAGCATACATATGCGACTATTATTCTTCACAAGTGTTTAAAATCGTTATAAAATAAATGTAATAGCATATTATAGTAAGGAGTAGCTATCTAAATGATTACAATCCCTGATGAATTTTGGAAAGAAGAGTGCAGAAATGATTTCTACATATCTGAAGTCATGAAGAAAAGCTGGGCTGTTCAACTAACTCTCTTGGACGAAATCCTTGAAATTGCAGACAAACACAACATCAAGATATGGCTTGACTACGGTTCACTACTTGGCGCTGTAAGACATCACGGATACATCCCATGGGACGATGACGTGGACACAGCGGTCATGCGACATGACTACGTTCCTCTTATCAACTATCTGAAGGAAGAACTGCCTTCCTATCGTGATATTTCCAGTTTCTATACATCACTCAGCTGCAATAACCCAACCACAGTAGTATCAAGCAGATCCAATGTCGATATCGGAAACAGCGATGAAGAAACCCGCATAACAAAACTTCAATATGGTTTTCCTTGTAGCAGTTGGGTAGACATTTTCCCTATGGATTATGTCCCGGATAATCCGGACATGTGGAATATTACCCGCAACCTATATACAGCTGCTTTCGAGCTTGCCATTGATATGGACAGACTTAAGGCAAAGGGCGAGTTCGATGGAGCTCTTAGGGAATTGGAAAAACTATCTAAGTTCAAGATCAAAAGAGATGAAAACATACGTAACTCTTTGTGGAAGCTTGCTGACAGAATAGCTTCCATGACCACCAGAAAAGAATCCCATTATGTTGGATGGTATGGGGGCACCCTTCATTCCGGAGGCACACACAAGCGTCCTGTTTCATCTCTTTCCGAGATAATAATGGTGGATTTTGAGTTTATGAAAGTTCCCATTCCAAAAGACTATGACACCATACTCAGGATTGAATTTGGCGACAACTATATGACCCCTATAAATGTACATTACGGTCATGATTATCCTCACTTCAAAAACCAGGAAAGAGCCATTATTGCCTGTAGCAGAATTGGCCAATTAGGAGATATTTTCTGATGAGAAAAGTCGTTTTTTTACCTTGTCACCCAAACATGTGGGAAGGATTTCATACAATTTGGGAGAAAGAAACAAGTACTGAAAATACTGAAGTCAAAGTAATCCCAGTGCCAACCTATATAAGAGGCGAAGGTACCAGTGTCCATGATCCGGAATACATAACCACGGGTTACCCTGAAGGAGTCGAAATAACCGGCCTTAATGACTATCATCTGGATGAAGAACATCCGGATACTATTTACGTTCAAAATATTCAAGATGCTGATAACCCAATTTTCGCTGTTCATCCTGAATTCCACACAACCAAGCTTAAGGATTATACTGATAATCTAGTCTACATACCTTATCATTGCCTCGGTCATATAGATCCCGATTATTTTTATCTAAAGCGTGTGTACGCCAAACTTCTCACACCTCCGGGGATTCATAATGTAAACAAGGTTATCGTACACTCGGAAAATGCAAGAGAAGTATATGCCAGCATTCTCTCAGATGCCAATGACAAGTTGTTTCATCAGTGGATGGAAAAGATTACCTGTGACGATTACCCAAGAATAAAAATCCTTAACAAATACACCAAAGACACTGTTCCTTATCCCAACAGTTGGAACAGGCATTTATTTGATTCAAACGGCAACCGAAAAGAAGTTGTGTTATTTGTAACATCCATTTTGGGAGTTTTAGAATTTAACAGATCTCACTTAAGAGAAGCCAGAAGGATCATGGAAGAATATCTGGGAAAGAAGGACAAGACTGCCCTTATATGGCGCCCACACAAATATCTTCCAGAAATCATAATGCAATTACGCCCCGAACTCTTTGACGACTTCAGGGCGCTGTTGGAATTCTATATTGGTAATGATATTGGAATATTTGACGAGATGCCAACTCCAACACCTGCAATAATTCTAAGCGACAGCTATATTGGCGACAGCTGCGCCGTAAAAGAGCTGTTCATTACTACCGGAAAGCCTATACAAGGAAGCACTTAACTGTCCCAAACTTCCTTATAGCCTTCCTTAAACACTTCCTGGGCTGCTTCAAGCATCTGTCTGGGAGTTAGTTTTTCCTGATAATATGGATTATCAAATAAATTAGCATTATCCTCTCTCACGAAATGTCCCTTCTCAAAAGAGATGGCGTCAAAATCTTTGGCTAGCCATTCATAATCCTTCTGAGAAATAGTATCAATAGAGAAAAACTCTCCTCCAAGCCTGAAAGAGTGCCATTCCCTCAATGCATAGGCATCGTTGTGTCTTAATGCAACAAATGTTCCATAGGTTTCAAATTCGCTAAATGCAGTGCTCTGTATTTTCTCCTCCGGTATGGCATTGATAATTTTCTCCCAAAATCTCATACCAGGTATATTCATGTTTGCTTCAATCTCTTTAATTAGCTCTTTCATAAAGTCAACCTTGATGAGCATGTGTTCAGAGATAAATGACCTTTCAATAACTTTTCTAAATCCCGGCAATATTATCCCCATAGTTTCAAAATACTCCTCATGGAATTCATGTTTTAGATCAAAATATGGTTTACCGGTCTCTTTTTGGAACATATTGACACTTTTGCATGGAATAGTATCTCCGTCCCACACCATGTAATACTCATCCTCGCACATTAATGCATACTGCATCTTCAGAAATTGCTGATAATACCACCCAGTAATTCCTCTAGGCAATTCCCTACCAGCAAGAATATTTTTCATCCTGTCTGCAATCAGAGCATGTACTTCATCAAATGGAATAATGTTGTTCTCATCAATAAAAGCCACTCTTCCGCCGATACGATCGTCACCATTTACTATCTCTCCAACCTCAGGAGTGCCTACAAAACATATTTCTCCATAAGAAATAGATTCGATTAGTCTTGGATACAGCTTTACTAATCTTTTGCAGTCTATGGGAGTAATAACAACCAGCGTTTTAAAACTGTTAGTGTTTTCTACATCCATTGTCATATGTTCAATATCTTTTACCATATTCATCTGCACCTACCTTGTCTTAGATATTATCAAGCAGCACCGCTATCCTATCTTCATATCTGAAATCACGTTTTATTCTTTCTTTCCCCGCCAAAGCAATACTCTTTCTAATGCTGTCATTCCTAAGATAGAATTCTGCTTTTTCAATGCAGTCCTCTATCGAGGTATACATAACACACTCTTGCTCATTAATAAAATACTCATATAACTCCGGTTGATATGACGATAAAAGGAACCCACCAGCCCCCATTGCATCCAATGCTCTAAGTGGTATTCCAGACTTATTTGCTTTGATAATCGGACAAAGATTCACTTTACTTGCCCTAAATACCTGAGGCATCTCTTCGAGATAACTTACCGGTCCACAAAAATCCACATTTGCAAGCATATTTTTTTCTGATTCAGTAAGATCAAACGTATAGAGTTTTACCTGATGCCTCGATGAAAGCAGCCTCAAAAGAGACATTCTCTCCAGATGAGTTATATAAGAAATAACCGCCCACGCCAATTCCTTTCGACTTATTTGCATTGCTGTCTCTGATAAGCTCCTATATCTCTTTCTTACACTCTCTGAAAAATCTTCAGTTATCAGCTCATCTACAAGATAAGCTCCATATATTTTCATTTGAGCATTTACAACCGCATCCAGATAACCGTTCTGATAGTCGTTCATGTGTGTCCGAAAGGAAGGTAACATCGACTGATAAAGTCTTCCAACAAATGAGATCTCACTCTCATACTTACAATAATCCGTTCTGATACTATCTAATCTATCTACATTCACAGCAAGCGGAAGATAAAATACATTATCAAGTCCAAGAGATCTATATTCCTCATAGTCGGCTTTAGAAAAGAAATATATTCTATTGCACGTGTACTCCATACATTCAGCAGTTGGGAGATTTGGCGGGCTATCAAAAAACCATGAGACATATCTGATTCCACGTCTGTTACACACTTTTGAAACAACAGGCCAAAAGTTAATAGTAAGTACAAAGTCATAAGTACCACTATCAAGCTCTGCGTCCATTTTTGCCGTGAAAGGGCCGTCATCATACTTATCAACTTCCTGCCTATACATGATGCAATTGCAATTATGTCCTTGCTTTTGCAGAAAGTAAATTAGATCATGTAGAATATAGGAATTAAGAAAATCATACAAAAGAATATTCATAAACTGACCTCTATATATTTTATAGCATGATATCAATCCTTCGATATAATTATATCAAAATTGCGCAATTTGCATCATCGAAATACACAAAAAAGAGCTCCGGAAAAACCGGAGCTCTTTTGGTAGTCGCAATGCACTAAACAGACGTTTATTACATTATCTACGCAGATATTAGCCGAGGAGTGAAAGAACACCCTGATTTGTCTGGTTAGCCTGTGCCAGCATTGACTGTCCAGCCTGTGCAAGGATGTTGTTGTTAGAATACTTAACCATCTCTTTAGCCATATCTGTGTCACGAATCTGTGACTCAGCTGCCTGAGTATTCTCA
>JAEEGL011207010.1_pt1 | contig 10338 bp, 7 predicted proteins | sample 9134231 | NCBI WGS metagenome assembly JAEEGL01 (sample SAMN16246548, study PRJNA631951) | gut metagenome | biome: gut microbiome; feature: rumen; material: fiber-attached | host: Bos | place: Iran: Karaj | collected 2018-10
AAATATAAAGGGAAGTCATATTTAAATTTTGAAGAATGTTTCAGATGATTAAAATTCAAATTTTTATCACAGCAAATATTTAAAGTTTCGGCATTAGTTCTTTTTGAATTCTCAACTTCAGACATTGAAACAAATAAGTCTGATTCATCTATTTTATCTTTTGATTTGACAGAACAATTAGAGTATTGATGTTCAACTGGTTCATTTTGATTTACAAAAAAACGATCATCAGTAAACGTTGTTTCACTTCTATTTTCTATTCCACTATAGAAAAAATCACTTGTGTTTTCAGAACAGTCTACCGTTGAACAAATATCATTTAGGTCAAATCTTTTTTGAAACCTTAAAAATAAAGTACCGTCATTAGTGTTAATTAATTGAAATAGTTGTTCTTTGAGATTCGATTTATCACTAGTTTTCTGCAAAATATTTTGTCTTAAATTATTACGCAGGAACAATAAATCAGCATATTTATACGTTTCAAAATGTAAATCTTTAAAATCAAAATATATCATTTATCATTCCTATAAAAACACCAAACCATAATCTATTCGGATATTAAATTTTCAAGTTCCCTTGCAGCAGTCTCGTAATATCTATTTTCATAGTGGATCGGTGATAAACCCCAAACATGCTTCTCATCCGCAACAAAATTTGAATTATTTAGATCTAAAACTTTGGATTTTGAACAAAATTTTAAAAAACAATCTTCAAAGCACATAATTCTATGATTATAGATTTTATTTTCTTCTAATTTTTGATCCGAAAAACCAACTATCTGTTCCCCTCCAATTATCGTTTTTCGGTAATGATCGCACCATCTTACTCGATGTAAAATTATTCGATTTTCAACATAAATTTTCTTTAATTCAGTACAGAATTTCATGATAAAAAAAGATAAATCCTTACCGTCAAATGAATTATCACTATTTATCGTAAATAAGGGAATTTGTTTGCTATTAGTTCCTTTTGCAAATTCAGAACTATAAGTGACATAGGTACTACCAATCTTAGCCAATCTAAAACGAACTGAACCAACAAAATCAACCAAAATATACTGCAATATACGAAGAATCAGACAACTTCAATTTTGAAAATGTAGTCTTAAACATATCATTTTCGACCATTCGTTTCTGAAAATTGGAAGATAAATCCATATTAACATCATCGTATGCAAGCGGTGTATAAAAAAGGCTAAAAAGAGAAGTTCTTGCAATATAAGTACCGACCTTGAGACTAGACTCATGGCAAAAATTAAAAACATCCCTTGAAACACAACCTCCAAAAACATCAATCTTGGTCATAAGTAATTTCCTTATTTTTGTCTATAAATTTTTATTGGCTAAATTTAAAGACACTCCGAATAAATTTAAAACATTCTGATTTTCAGTAACATTCAAAAATTCATTATCTTTAGGATTAATTTTCTTTCTTGGATGAACTGAATAAGTGTCGTTATACCCACTTATTGTTCTAAGAACAAAAGGTTTCGATCCATCAACAATACAAGGTGAATTTCTATCAACAATTGTATGGGCACCTAATCCATAAACACTTTGTGGTTCATAAATTTCACTAACTTTTTGACCTATAACACTCAATCCTGTGGCAGTAAATCTAGATAAGTCCATTTTTTTTATATGCACTCTACCTTTTTTCTCAAGGTACAATGTATATCCACTATGTAATGAAACAACATGGTTAGTGTAAATTGGTTTCAGATAAGTCAACAAAGTTTTATACCAAGCAAGTGATAATGCATCGTTTCCTTCCATCCGAACGCTAGCATACATATCACCAACATGTACATTATGAGTTAAATATTCAGTTAGAACATGATATAACTCTTCGCTCTCCTTATAATACTTAATTTTAATAAATTCATAAGATTCTTGGATACTAACAAATCGATCTTTGTACTTTTGTGGCAACAACTCCGACATAAAAATAAAGACAACTATATTATCTTTGTCAGCTCGTTGTGTATATATATTATTTAATGATTTCAAAGTTATGTTTTCAAAAATAAAAAAACATTCTTCAAGTCTTGCTTCATCGAATAGTTTGGATTTGTTTTCTTCAAAATCATAATTGCTACTATTGACTAAGTTGCAACTATCAACATTTGATAATAAAAATGAAAATCTAATATCAAATATTATATGTTTCTGTTGCATCTCTCTTTTCAATAAGTTTTCCCCAGAAAAACAAAAATTAATTTTATTTATTGCTTCATCTTTAGGTATTGGATCATGTCCCTTAACTTTTCCATTTTCATTTATGTTCTCAATTTCAATTTTAATTTGCATAGTTTCAAGAACATTTTTATTAATGAGAGAGTACTCATTCATAAAGTTTTTTAATTCACTGTCATTACTATAATAATGAATTAGCATCTTTGTATGGCTATTTTTATAAAATTTATTAAAAAATTGTGAAATATGTAAGTAGTAAAATTTTTTATCTTCAAGGCGGCTAACACGATTTTTAGAAAATAGAGAATTTTCTAAATTTGAAATAGGGCATTCTGCAATACAATAATCTGCATTTAAAAAAATTGACAATAAAATAGCACAATATCCTCCCATAGAAGATCCATATACGTAAAATTTACTTCCAGATTCAAAATATCCTTTTAAATATTCAGCAATCTGCAATAACCAACTGTCACCGCTTTTATCTAGAAAATAGGATGAATTACTTACATTAAGACTCAGATCAGAAACAGGGTCAGCAATAAAAACTACACAATAATTAAGCAAATCTTTTGCCCAAGAAATACGAGGATAAACCGGGAAATTTAATATACCAAATTTTCTAAGTGTATATGCACTAGGCATAAAAACAATTATTCCATTTTTTACAGAAGAAATATTGTCGATCTTCATTCGGCATTGATATTGTTCAGATAATTTAAATATGTGGGTCGATGTGTAATCATAAAAACTAAATAAGATACAATAAAAACAACCATCTCCTTTACCATGCAGACGAATTGAAAAAGATACCTTTACAGCATTTTTGGGTACATCTAAAAAATAGTTTTTATTTGGTGTCAACACATTACTAGAAATTCTTTCACCTATTTCATTATAATAATAAATGCCAAATAAAGTAGGTTGATTTACTTTCCTTTCATAATATGAAATAAATAATGGTAATCCACCGCCACGGCTAACATCACAAACATCTAAAGAATACATTTTCCTTAAATGAAAATATTTAGCATTATCATCACCAATTTCGTATTCGATATCGACTCTTTTTTCATATTCATTCAAACTATTTTTAACAAGTTTCTCATCAAATTTTGTATACACCCCAAAATCATGATAATCAACCCAGTTTTTTTTAATAAAACTCATTCTAGAATTATCATTAAACTTCATAATAACCTACTCACTTGATTACAAAACAATTCATCATAAAAAACAATTATTAAATTTGTTATAAAGATGTTTGTATTTGTTGTACCGTATATGCCTAAATTCACTTCGTTTGGTAATCCACTGATGTTTGAGAATTTAATTTTTTCTTGTACATAAAAACTCGGAAAAAAATTCAGAACTCCATTTTTTCTTTTTTAAATTAATAACTTTAAATCGCAAATCTATATTCAGTAATTGCTCATGGATAATATGAGTAGACATTGAATCTACAAAAACAAATGAAAACATTGTTAAATAAAAATGACATTGTTCCAATAACATAACAGATATCTTTAGATAACTAACATCTGAAAATGTAGCACCCTTAGAGAGATTTTTTTCAATGCAAGCAGAAGATATCAAATTATTTGAATTAGGACGGACAAATAGTTGCCCCAGACAGATACCAGCTACAGAATATAAATTCAAACAAAGCTTTGCATATTGAAAAAAATTATTCAGTGAATTACACCTATTGTCAAAAAGTTTAAACTTATGTGGAATTTGCAATCCAAAATAAAATCGTAATTCTAAACCTAATGAGCTTTGGGTAATAATTTCACTTAAAAGGAATTTATTATTAAATTCAAAGCAATAAATTCCATTATCAATATATTTAATTTCCAATACATTGAATTTATGTTTACTTACTGTTTTAAAATTTATTTTTGAATTATCAATATACTTTAGATCGCAAAAATTCATACCAATTTGCAAAATTGCCAATAAACGTATACCTCTATATACCTAACCTAGAAGCACATAAATATACTTCAACAATCATTCTATTACTCTCAAGATATCATCTGATTCATTCATATTGGAGTAATTTTTTATATTCCAATTAATTCCTGTTTTTAATGTTTGGGCAGGGTGACCAGCAATTATTGAATAGGGTTCAAAATCTTTTTTTGTTATCAACGATCTAGCACCTATAACACAATTATTTGGAATATATGCATCTTTCATTATCAAAACATCCTCGCCACACCATACATGATCGCCTATAACAACACCAAATTGAGTTCTATTAAGACAAAGTCTTGATTGATTATCGTAAATTATATGTCCATCATTTAATTTAATTCTCAAATCTACTGCACTTATAAAATCATCACCAACCAAAAGCGAATTATTGGAATCGTCGCCCCCCACTAATGTTAAATTAGCAACATTACAATCCTTTCCAAAAACAACTGATGTATTGCGACCTATAATGTTAAAAAAAACATCATGCCTGCAAACAAAATTTGTTCCTAAAGAAACAAAGCATCCTTCCCCTACAGACATTGTAATTCTTTTTCTAAATTTAAATGGTTTATATATTTTTATAAGATAATTTTTAGCTTTACTAACTATCAATAAATTAGGAACTTGCTTCGGCGTAACATATGTTTCTTCCCCAGATTCAGAAACAATACAAATTAATCTTCCATCATTAATATGGTTTGAACTTCTTAATTCAGAAATGTAACTCTTAGATTTTTTCAATTTTTCTTCTCTCTTCATAATTTCTCCAAATATTTAATTAATCAAATATTTTTTGCAACATATTCAAAGTTGTATAGTTTTGCAAAAAATTAAGAATGCTATCATAATTTTATAAGAACCAATCCATTTTTCTAATTTAGAATCATTACCATAAATAAAATTTATATATCAAACCAAACCTCCTTATCATATATGTGATCTTTCGATGTTTAATGTGAAGATTTTCCATATATAGTGTTTACACCCGCTTTTCTTCACTCATTAAAACAGCGATCTTTTTAATCTCTGCATAAGTCTTTATAACGCGTCATAGTATAGTTCTCCACATACCAAATAGCTCATAGTCTTGAAATATTCCTCATTTCGAAAAACTGTTGCTCTACGCTTAATGTTTTGAATAATGATGCTATTTATGCCTTCAAGAGTAGCGTGTGTATATTTGTTATCGTAGTAATTCAGAATTTCGTCAGAACTACTTTTGAGTGTACCGCAAAACTTCGTCATTTCCGGAAGTCTTGAATGCATCATCCAACTGCATATTTTTCATCAATCTAGGCTTTGCACCTTTTCGATTTTCACAGCCGATATTAATGTCTTAAAGTTCAACGCGCATTTTATCCTGCAAATTATCATCTTCCGAGATCAGTTATTCTTTTTTCGGCAGATCAGTTTTCTACTTTGAGCAGATCATCTGATCTACTTCATTCAGATCACTCATTCTTCTCCTTCTGACACCCCCTGGGCCCCTCCAAATTCATCATTTTTCACCTTGATTCTGCCCTCAATATTTGTCAGATAATATTTATATTAGATAGAACAAAACGGTTCAGTGAGATACTACTAAATATTTTTTTATTATTGTTTGTTTTTTGGTATACTTTCAAAACATTAAAAAAATCAGATTTTGACTGAATGAAATAATCATAATTTTTACCTACCAAATCGATATTTACCTTTGAAGGTTGCATCAAGCAAATATTTTCGCAATAGAGGTTTTCTATTAATTTCATTGAATATTCTAATGTTGTAAATTCGAACCACTTAGGTCGCCAACACCAAACGAAATCCATTGATTTCATAATACTTAATGAATCATACCTATCTTTACCTTCGTATAGGACAACAAAAGGTTGTTTAAGATATTTTTGAATAGATTTTTTATACTCGGGCGAATTAAAATATTTAGAAATCACTAAGTGAACCTTAATTTTTAATCCCTTGTTTATCAAAAATTGTGACCAATCAACTAATTCCTCTACGCCCCAATTAGGATAAAATTTACCAGCATAACCAATATTAATGTAATTTTGCTCTACTACTTCACAATGAAGATATTCAATCAAATCATCTGGAACACCAGGAGGTAGAATAGAGTAATTAAGTTGTCCTTGATAAAATTTTAAAAACTCTTCTGCAATAAATTTTGTCTGAAACAATATTTTTTTACTGTAGGAAAACAAAGTATTAATTAATTCATATTTTTCAGATGGGATATAAAAACCTGTAGAATCACCAGGTTTATAAAAAGCAGAAAAATAAGAATACATTTTATTTTTAAATCTTTGATTTTTAGCGAGTTTGTACGCTATTTCATATCCTCTAATTACAAGAGATAACACATTAACACATTTATTTTCCAAAAAAGAAAGAACTTCAACTACCTGTTCCTTATCAAGATTATCGTGTAAACCAAAATTTTTCGGTTCTAAAACAATGAGATTTTCAGATGTATCTAACCCTTTAATAACATTCTTATCAGTATTTAAATTATTTTTAACCAAAACCAACGTTTTAAATTCTTTTGATATTATAGTTGCTACTGAATGAAGCCACACAGATGATCCATCAAAAATATTTGGGTTTACATCACAATAAACAATAACATCAATTTCCGAAAATTGAATAGAACTACTAATCTCCCTTAAATGTGTAGTTATTAATGAATATTCCCTTAAAATAGTGGAATTAAAATTACATAATTTTTGTACTTTTTTATTAGAATTAGCTGATATTAAAAGATATTTTTCATAGTTAAATGATATATCAATTAACTTACTAGCTATAGCTTTATAGTCATCCTCTGGTACAACTACAGCACAACTATCATCCGTAAATTCAGGTATTGCTTGCACATTGGTTGTAATTACAATTAAGCCTGAACTCATAGCCTCATCTCTTGTTACCCCTTGGGTATCTCCACGGGTTGGTACCAACATTACTCCAAATTTTTTATGCAAATGTGCAATTTCAGTTTGCGGAACAAAATTCTTATGTAATACAACATTTTCAAACTCCTTAATAGAATTAGTACACTCATCAAATAATATTCCGTCACCATAAATTTCAAAATGGAACTGTTTAAAACATTTGTGAGTACTTAAAGCTAGGATAGCATCTCTAACAACGTCATTTGCATAACGTGGTGAACTAAATGGTCTGATTACTAATACTTTAAAAAGTTGTTCACGATTTCTTTTTTTATAAATAAAAATTTTTGAATTTATATAATTATGAATCACAAAAAAATTAGATTGAGGCGATATCGATAAATTAGCAATAGTTCGATTCTTAAAGTCTTTTGAAACAAAAATATAATTAATGAATTCATGATTAGGTAAAAAGCCGCGATAAAAATTTTGTCGATTATCTCTGACATTTTTAATTTTTTTTATTTGTTCTTCAGTTTTGCCTATAAACTCACACTGACGATCTTGCCAAGAATCAATTTCTGTTCCATGAAACCAACATACAAGATTAATTTTATTTAGATAAGGAACTAATATAGACAACAAATCAGGATAAGGGAAATGAACACAAACATTCCGAATATATCCACAATTAAGAATGAGACTGAGTGTAGCTAAATTACCGGTAATTATATTTATTCCATCAAATTCCCTATACTTTAATTCTGATTCACCGCAATATTCGAAAAAATCAAATTTCAATCCTAATCGCTTATATTCTTTTAAACGCTGATGAATGAAGCCATTTTTATATAAATCTGAATATGACGCATAATATTTAGAAACAAATAAAGTCTTAGAACTAAAAAATGGTAAGCATACAGCACTTTTAACAATTTTGATTGATTTAATTTGCTTATTACCTCGGCCTTGAATTTTCAAACCCAATTTAATTTTGGAAGTTTTAGGAGGTAAATAACATCGAGACATAACATCAATATCTAATATATTATGACTAATCTTTTGATTATTACTATCTAGATAAACAAGAACAAAAAAAACTTTTAAATCTCCTTCTCCCTCATATTCAATTACAGCGTCATTAATGTTACTCAAATCCTTAATTTCCCACATATTTTTTGCATAAAAATATTTATAGTCAGCATCATTCTTATAAAAAGATTGAATATTTAACGTGTGTTTATTCAAATCAAAAAATACAGAATCAGTATTTTTCGCAAATTTTTGGAACAATTGATCACCAAACAGAGAGAATTCAGTACTCTTGCTAAGATTTCTTGGTTTGATATATCCATTTTGTTCGCCAATATCAGCCAAATTCACTCCCTCATCAAAAACGTTATAATTTTCTGCTAAATGTATACACTCACTTAACGATAAATCACTGCCATTTTCAATAAACGAAGGCGTTGAAGTTGAAAAACACTTTGCATTAAAACAATAATTATTCTTTTTTTCATATTTTGTAAAAAAGCTTTCAAAAATATTTAAACTAATTAGAGATTTAAATATTTCAAAATGATTGCATATCGAATAATCAGGAGTTTCGCATTTGTATAAAACAGTATGATTTTCGTAAAGATAATAATGAGACGGAACTATGATGTTATATAGGCTTATTTTATGACCTAATACCAAATCATTTACATAATATGATCCATAATAGTGAGTTGAATCCATATGACATATGAAAACATTATTCTTATCACCATAATCGCTCTTTAGAATATCAATAGATGAAATTATCCGATAAATTCCATTTGTGAAAGACTTAGCATAAGACGCAAGTTTTTCTGATCTAGTATAAATATATGGAATACATTTAATGTAATTCTGACGTTTAATATGTTCTAAAAGAATCCTTAAATCTAATTTATTCTTGGGTACAGCTAATATAACAACTAATGGTTCTTCCCAAAAAGGTTGCATATTTACTTTATTAGCAATAAAATTCAACCTATCAATAAAACAGTGCTCATGTAATACTTTCCTATATAGTTGTTGAGATATTTTGTAGTTAAAATCTATTTTTTTTTCATTTTGGATAAAATCACCAAATAGAATTTTTACAATTCTGTTATATTGTTTTTCTAATTGGAAAGGAATTTCAAAACATAGAGCAGAATCTAAAACATCATCAAAATCTAAGCAAGGATGTAACTTATTTTTGTAAATTAGACTCGAAGTACTCAAACTTTCTTTTGAAATAAAATTCGGTAAAAAGAATGAATTTTTATTATAATTTTTATATAGTGAAACCTTATCATAATTTGAACAAAAAACAGCATCTACCAAATTAGAAACTTCGTCATAGATACCTTCAACATCATTATTCAAATCCCAAAAGACAACATTTAATTTTTTTTTCTTTAGGTAATTAACTATAACTCTAACAGAAAGCATACAGTTATATTTGCAACAATCATTGGTAAGAATTAATAAATTGAACTTTTTAATTTTAGAAAGTAGCAAACTGAATTTATTTCTAATTCTTTGAATATTAATTCCTGGCCAACTAATATTATTAAGAATATTTCCCAATAACAATACGTTAAGTTTAGATTTAAACTCAATCATTTTTCTCCTACTATAAAAATTTTGAATAAAATCAGGAGAATAATAAAAATTTGAGGTATCTGTTAATTCAAAATCATCAACCGTAAAAATTTTTAAATGATCAAGAATTTTTAAATTTTCACAATATAGTCCATATAGTTTACAAGTTACTACTTTTGTTTGGCGAGGTAAATTTATCACCTCTGTAAAATCATATTTTCCAATATACCCCACTGATGCAATATATTTATAATAACCATACTCTTTTGAATACGATAAATCAGAAATATCTTCTAAACGTTCGGCATTAGAATCATAAAATTCGAAAGAAATTAAGGCTGGATATTTGCGTTGATCTGTATTAATAAATTCTAACAACACTGAAACAGTGATACTTTTATTTGATTCATTATTAACGAACTCTATAGACTGTTTATCACGCAATGCATGTAAATTTTTAACATAAAACATACCTAAAAATCCTAATCAATTAATCCACATGATCCAAAATCACAGCTTTTAATAACTGAAGCATTCCTAGAACAAGAAGCATTACCACCAATGTTGCACTAATACAATACAACCGCTCTGGTTTGATTGCATACTGAGGTTTTGAAGGAGACTGCAAAATACCAACATTTTTAATCATTCTTGCT
>JAEEGL011250364.1_pt1 | contig 10338 bp, 11 predicted proteins | sample 9134231 | NCBI WGS metagenome assembly JAEEGL01 (sample SAMN16246548, study PRJNA631951) | gut metagenome | biome: gut microbiome; feature: rumen; material: fiber-attached | host: Bos | place: Iran: Karaj | collected 2018-10
AGCAGGCTCACGAGGTCGCCGTACACGCGCCCGGTCTTGCCGCGCACGAGCTCGGCGACGTCCGGGTTCTTTTTCTGCGGCATGATGGACGAGCCGGTGGAATAGGCGTCGTCCAGCTCGACGAACTTGAACTCCCACGAGCACCAGAGGATGATCTCCTCGGAGAAGCGGCTCAGGTGCATCATCATCAGGGACAGGCAGCTCATCAGCTCCAGCGCGAAATCGCGGTCGGAGACGCCGTCGAGGCTGTTGCCCGTGACGCGTGCGAAGCCGAGCTCCTCCGCCACGCGCGCCCGGTCGATGGGATAGGTCGTGGCGGTGAGCGCGCCGCTGCCGAGCGGGCACTCGTCCATGCGCGCGAGGCAGTCCTCCAGCCGCGTCACGTCGCGGCGCAGCATGCTCGCATAGGCCATCATGTAGTGGCCGAAGGTCGTCGGCTGCGCGCGCTGCAGATGGGTATAGGCGGGCATGATGACCGTCTTCCCCGCCTCGGCGCGCCGCAGGAGCGTTTCCAGCAGCGCCAGCGCCTTCTCGCGGATCTCGACGATCTCCCGCTTGAGATACAGGCGCACGTCAAGCGCGACCTGATCGTTGCGGCTGCGCGCGGTGTGCAGACGCTTGCCAGCGTCGCCGATGCGTCTGGTCAGCTCGGTCTCCACGGACATGTGGATGTCCTCCGTCTCGATGGAGAATTCCAGCTTTCCCGCCTCGATGTCCGCGAGGATCTCCCGCAGACCGGCGACGATCTTCTCCGCCTCTCCGGGATCGATGATCCCCTGCGCGCCGAGCATGCGCGCGTGGGCGATGCTGCCGGTGATGTCCTCCCGGTACATGCGGAAATCAAAGCCGATGGAGGCGTTCAGTTCATCCACAAGCTCGTCCGTGTTCTTGTCAAATCGTCCGGACCACAGTTTCATTTTCCTTCACCTTTCTTCGGCAAGATATCCAAACAGGTCAGGTGTCTGCGTCTGAACGTTCCCGCATTTTTGTCTCCACCCAGCCAAGGATGTCGCCGCGCACCTGATCGCGGTTGATTTCGTTGAGCATCTCATGGCGTCCGCCGGGGTAGAGTTTGAGCGTGACGTCGAGCATGCCGGCGCCGACGAAGTTCATATAGGAACGCACGACTCCCTTTCCGTATTCGCCTACGGGATCGGCGTCACCGGAAAAAAAGAGCACCGGCAGGTTCTTGTTCATCCGTCTGAGATTTCTCGTTCTGCTCATATAGGCGATTCCGCCGAGCATGTCTCTGAGCAGTCCCAGCGTGGGCGTCCCGCCGAAGCCGGAGTCGGCGATCACGCGGTCGATGACTTTCTCATCCCGGCTGAGCCAGTCGAGCGGCGTACGGCAGGGTTTGATCCTGCTGTTATAGCGTTCGAGCATCAGTTTCTGCAGCTTGTCGCCGGGATAGCGCGCTCCGTGACGGCGCACCTCGTCCTCGACAAGGAGCAGTCCGGATGACACGACCGGTGCCGGCGGCTGGCCGGTGCCGCTGAGGATCAGGCCGTCGAGGCCGTCCTGCCAGCGGATTGCGCAGCAGCGGGCGAGGAAGCTTCCCATGCTGTGGCCGAGAAGAAAGACCGGAACGCCCGGGAAGGTTTCCCGCGTCAGCTCCGTAAGCTTTCGCAGATCCGCTACCGCCATATCCCAGCCGCCGGTCTCCGCGAAGAACATCCTGTCCGCCTCGCTTGCCACGCTTTCTCCGTGGCCGAGATGGTCGTTGCCGACGGCGGCAATGCCGCGGGCGCAGAGGAATTCCGCAAGCGGCTCGAATCTGGAGACATGGGACGATATGCCGTGCGCGATCTGCACGACCGCCCGGGGCTTGCTCTCAGGGCGCCATTCGACGCAGTGGATCTGCGTTTTCCGGTCCGCGGACTCGAAAAAGAATTCTCTTTTTGTCAAAAAACGCGGCCCCCTTCCCGTGACAATCGGCAAAAGCTATGTTACACTCTATGATATCGGTATTATATCGGCTTTGCCGGAAAAGGTCAAGGCAAGCCCACTTGTAAGGAGGAAAGCCATGAAAGCCTATACGATCGCCCTCGATCAGGGCACGACCAGTTCCCGCACCATCGTTTTCGACGCGGATGGCCATGTCGTATCTCAGGCACAGTTCCCGCTGCCGCAGATCTACCCGCAGCCCGGCTGGGTCGAACACGATCCCGAAGTCATTCTTGAAACGCAGCTGCGCGCGCTCGCGGAGGCCTTTGAACGCAGCGGTCTGCAGGCTTCGGATATTGCCGGCATCGGCATTACGAATCAGCGTGAAACGACGATCGTCTGGGAAAAGCGCACGGGGAAGCCGGTATGCAATGCGATCGTATGGCAGTGCAGACGCACAGCCGCGATCTGCGACGCGCTCAGCGCGGACGGTCTCGGCAGCTATGTGCGCGACAAGACCGGTCTTCTCATCGACGCCTATTTCTCCGGCACGAAGCTCAAATGGATCCTCGATAATGTTCCCGGCGCACGGGAGAGAGCTGAAAACGGCGAACTGCTGTTCGGCACCGTGGACAGCTGGCTGATCTGGAACCTCACAGGCGGCGTGCATGTGACGGACTATTCCAACGCTTCCCGCACGATGCTCTTCGACATCGATGCACTTCGCTGGGACGAGCAGCTTTGCCGTCATCTCGGCGTGCCCATGCAGATGCTTCCCCGCCCCGTCCCTTCCGCGGAAGTCTATGGCGCGGTCGCGCCCGGGCTGCCGGGACTCGGCGCACTGGCAGGCGTACCGGTATGCGGCGCGGCCGGAGATCAGGCCGCGGCCATGCTCGGCCAGGGCTGTCTCCGCCCGGGAGAGGCAAAAAACACCTACGGCACCGGCTGCTTCACGCTGATGAACACCGGTTCCCGTTCTGTGCGCGCGGCAAGCGGCCTGCTGACCTCCGCCGCCTGGTCGCGCGGCAGTCAGGTCACTTACGCGCTGGAGGGCAGCGTCTTCAACGGAGGCAGCACGATCCAGTGGCTGCGTGACGAGCTGGGCCTCATCTCCGAGCCGTCCGAATGTGACCGTCTCGCCGAATCCATCCCCGATGCCGGCGGCGTGTTCGTCGTGCCCGCCTTCACGGGACTCGGCGCGCCGCACTGGGACATGTACGCGCGCGGTGCCATCGTTGGCCTCACGCGAGGCAGCGGTCGCGCGCAGATCGCCCGCGCCGTGCTGGAGGGGATCGCCTATCAGGTGAAGGATCTTCTCAATCTGATGGAGAACGAGGCAGGCAGCGCGCTTCCCGTCCTGCGCGTGGACGGCGGCGCATGCGTAAGCAACGTGATGATGCAGTTCCAGGCCGACATCCTGCGCTGTCCGATCGACCGTCCGAGAATGATCGAGACCACCGGTCTGGGCGCAGCCTTTCTTGCGGGACTGTCCGCCGGGCTGTACAAGGACTGGAGCGATATCGAAAGGCTTCGCGAGTCCGACCGCATTTTCACACCCGAAATGCCGGTGGAAAAGGCCGCCGAAAGCTACCGCGGCTGGCTTCGCGCGGTAGAGCGCGCCTGCAAATGGATCGAGGCAGGCCAGGACTGAAGCGTACCGAAAAGAAGGTTTCCAGACGATCGCATGTGTTATCAACGCCGTGCTCGTGCTGCTCGGCAGCGCGCTCGGTCTGCTCTTCAAAAGCAAAATCAAAGATTCCATCTCCAAGACCATCATGGTCGCGCTCGGGCTCTGCGTGCTGCTGATCGGCGTTTCCGGCGCAATCAAGACGCAAAACCTCCTGTGTGTAATTCTCAGCATGGTCATCGGCACCATCATCGGCGAACTGCTGCGCATCGAGGACAGGCTGGACTCGCTTGGCGAGGTGCTCAAGCGGCGCATCATGAAAGGGCGCGAGTCCGGCCGCTTCACGGAAGGCTTCATGACCGCCTCACTGATGTTCTGCGTCGGCAGCATGGCCGTCGTCGGCAGCATGGAGGCGGGTATCAACCACAACTATTCCACGATCATCTCCAAAAGCGTGATCGACTGCGTGACCGCCGTCACGCTTTCCGCCGCCATGGGGATCGGCGTAGCTTTCTCCGCCGCGGCTGTATTGATCTACCAGGGTCTGCTCACGCTGCTGTTCATCTTCATCGGCGACTTTCTGCCAGGTGCGACCGTCGCGGAGATGTCTGCGACCGGGAGCCTCGTCATCATCGCTCTCGGACTGAACATGCTGGGCGTGACAGGCGATAAGCGTCTGCGCGCCGGCAACATGCTTCCGGCCATGTTTCTGCCCATCGGTCTGCTGCCGCTGATGCAGTGGATCAGCCGTCTCGTCCATCTGTCATGAAAAAGCTGAAGTATACGCTTGCCATTCTGGCTGCGGGCTGCCTCTGGGGCTTCATGGGGCTGTTCACGAGAAACTTGTACGCGCTGGGCTTCGACGCGCCGGGCGCGCTCATCGTGCGCTGCGGCATCGCGGCAGTTCTTTTCGCCGTTCTGCTTCTTTTCAAGGATCCGAAGCTGTTCCGCATCCGGCTGCGCGATCTCTGGTGTTTTCTGGGCGTTGGACTGTGCAGTCTGCTCTTCTTCACCTGGTGCTATTTCCAGTGTATCAAACTGACGAGCCTGTCCATGGCCGCCGTTCTGCTCTACACCGCTCCGAGCATCGTGATGGTGCTTTCGCTGTTTCTTTTCCGGGAAAAGCTCACGGTTACAAAGGTCGTTGCACTGCTGCTGGCCTTTGCAGGCTGCTGTCTGGTTTCCGGGTTGGGCGGCGGCGAGGTGAACGTGCCCGGCATTCTATTCGGCCTCGGTGCGGGACTCGGCTACGCGCTGTACAGCATCTTCGCACGTTTCGCGCTGCTGCGGGGCTATGACAGCCGCACGATCAATTTCTATGCCATGTTCATCGGCACACTAGGCGCCGTCGTGATCTGGGGCGGCGGGGAGCCGCTTCGCCTGATGACCTCCTCCCTGCCCGCGGCGCTCTGGTGCGTGGCAACGGGTCTTTTCTCCTGTTTCCTGCCCTATCTGCTCTACACCTACGGACTGAGCGGCACGGAGACCGGCAAGGCGGCCGTCATGGCCTCCACTGAGCCCGTTGTGGCCACCCTCGTGGGCGCCGTCCTATTCGACGAGAGGCTGACCGTGCGCGTCGTGCTCGGTGTGGCGCTCGTGCTGCTCGCAATCGCGGCGCTCAACCTCAGGCAAAAGCAGTCGTCCCCCGAAAAGGCAGATTAAAGCAGGCCCCTGTCCGCCCGGAATTCTCGGACAAGGGCCTGCCGCAAGAAACAGAGCCTGACGCGATTGTGCGTCAGGCTCTCCGTAATGATCGGATGCTTACTTAGCCTCTTCCTTGACGATCTTGCCGTTTGCCGCGTTCTTGCGGACCGACTCGATGCCGCCGAGGCAGCTCTTCTTGGCCTTATATGCCTCGCCGACGGCAATGATCTGGCCGTTGGTGGCCTTCAGGCGATAACGGAACCCGCCCTTCTTGTCGGTATAGACCTCGAACTTGGGGTGCTTCTGCTTCTCAAAGCCCTCGACGGTCTGATCCTCGATCGCGGCGATGGGCGCGTTCTTCTGCACGCTGGCGATGCCCGCGTTGCAGGCGCGCTCGGTGGTGTAGACTTCGGAGGTGGCGATGACTTCGCCGTTGTCAGCCTTCAGATTGAACATGAAGCCGGTGTTGACGGTCTTGACTACGAACTTACCCATATTATGTGCCTCCCAAATAAATATTTCTTTGTTTCGGGCGGCTTTGCGCCACCGTTGTCATCATACAACACAAACATCGCGAATGCAAGAGTTTTCGCCCTTTTCCGCGCTTAATCGTTGGAATCTCCATGCGTCCGGCGCTTTGAAAAAAAAGCGGGAGCGGCGCTTCTCCGCTCCCGCGCGACTCACTCTGTAAACAGCGGCGTAGAGAAATACCGCTCGGCAGTGTCCGGCAGCACAGTGACGACCGTTTTTCCCGGTCCGAGTATCTTAGCCATTTTCAGCGCCGCGGCCACGTTCGTACCGCTGGAGATCCCGACCATCAGTCCCTCCTCGCGCGCAAGGCGCTTGGCGGTCTCGATCGCCTCCGCATCCGTTATGACGCAGATGTCGTCATAGATCTCCATGTCGAGGATCTCCGGGATGATGCCGTCGCCGATGCCCATCTGCAGATGTGTTCCGATGGCGCCTCCGGCGAGGATCGCAGCGTTCTCCGGCTCGACAGCCCAGATCGTCATCTCCGGGTTCTTTTCACGCAGCATCCGGCCGATGCCGGTGATGGTGCCGCCGGTTCCGATACCGGAGCAAAAGCCGTGGATCGGTCCGTTCACCTGCTCAAGGATTTCTTTGGCTGTGCCCTCGAGATGGGCGACGATGTTGTTGTAATTGGCAAACTGCTGCGGAACGTAGACCCGGCTGTCTTTTCTGGCCATTCGCAGCGCCGTCTGCAGGCACTCGTCGATACATTTGCCGATATCGCCCGCGTCGTGGATAAGCTGTACCTCCGCGCCGTAATGCCGCACGAGCTTTCTCCGCTCCTCGCTGACGGAGTCCGGCATAATGATGATGGTCCGGTAACCCTTCACCGCGCCGACAAGCGCCAGCCCTATGCCCTGATTGCCGCTCGTCGGCTCGACAATAATGCTCTCCGGACCGATCAGCCCCTCTCTCTCCGCCGCTTCGAGCATGCAAAGCGCCGTTCGAGTCTTGATGGAGCCGCCCACGTTGAGCCCCTCCACTTTCACGAGGATCTCCGCGCTGCCCTCTCCCGGCAGCTTGTTCAGGCGCACCACGGGCGTACCGCCCATGGCCTGCAGTATGTTCTCATATACCATGTTCAATATCCTTCTTATTCCGGGTCGGGAATCAGTTCACGTTCGAGCACGCACTCGTTCTTGATCTCCCCGACGAGCTTCTGCAGCGCATCCACCACGCGCGGTCGGATATCTCCGCCGATGAGTACGAGCATGATGTCGTCGCCTACCTCCAGATATCCGCGGTTCAGCCAGACCCGCACCCAGCGGATGCCCGGCAGCTCTCTTGCACGCGCCACGGCATGCGCGACCTTATCCGGGTCGTAGTCAAAATCCATGCCCTGCACGTCTCCGACGCCCGTTTTCCCCTCACGAACCTCCGCTCGGGCCGTTCGGCGCACGACGCCGTTGTGTATCAGGAACATGCCGCATTCCGCGGCGGCAGGATCGGCCTTGGCCTCCCGCAGCCATGCTTCGACAGACGGGACGTGTTCAGACATGATGCTTCGCCTCCGAGACAGAAATACGTTTTCTATTATCGCCGCGCTCCCCCGCCTTGTCAAGTCGTACCGCTCGGCGGCGCCGCCTTTCGCGCCGGCAACTGATTCCTGTTGTAAAGCTGGGGAAAATGGTATAAGATACTGTATGAGATTTCGGGTTCGAAACGGGCCGGTACGGACTATAACGATGACATGTTCCGCACAGCGGAGACGTGGCCGTCCGTTTCGGATCCTTTCGTTTTCCGGCGGTATTGCGGCAGCTTGCTGTCACTGAACGAAAAAAGATTGAACCGGGAAGGGGGAAGCGCATTCAGACCCGTCTGCGGAGGCGGGGTAAAATGCGCGAATTATGATGAAAGACATTGAGGCTCTGACTGAGGAGTTCCGCACCAAATACGAGCGTTTCATCCTCGGCTGCGACGCGCTGGAGGATCTGAAGGAATGGGACAAGGATGCGCTCGGAGAAATGGACGTCTATTATGAGAACGAACTGCTTGGCATGATCCTGCGGCTGATCGTCGCGGACGGGAAGATCAGCGCGAAGGAATCCGAAGCCCTGAACAGAAGCTTCGGCTTTTCACAGACGCCCGAATCGCTCGCAGAGGTCTATGAAAACTGCCGCGATCGGTTCGACCTGCCGATCGAGGACGAGTTTTCCGAGAGTCTGCTTCATCTGGAGGCTGAAAACACAAAGCTGGCCGATGCCTTCAGAGAGCTGCTCTCACTCATCTGCGACATTCTCATCGGCAGCGACGGCATGATCACCGCCTCCGAGATCGAAGCGGCTCAGCGTCTGCGGTCTCTCGCGATGCACGGGTGCTGAAATGCCCGAAAAGCGCAAAGGGCTTCTGATCGACGCCGCGCTGTACCTGGTGGCTTTTGCCATCGCGTGGATTCCCTTCACCCTGATCGAAAATATCATCGCTGCTGCCGCCGCGTTTACCGTTTGTGCGACTTTTCTCCTGTTTCTCGCCTCCTGTGCCTTTTCGGACGTGTCCATCTATGATCCGTACTGGAGCGTTGCGCCTGTCGTGATGCTACTTGCGATCATGTACAAATGCCATCTGTGGAACGCGAATGCATTGACGCTGCTTGCGCTGTTTCTCGTCTGGTCCGTCCGGCTGACGGGAAACTGGTACATCACCTACTGGGGCCTGCGGCACGAAGACTGGCGCTACGCGATGTACCGGGAAACGCATTCCGCGCCCGTGTTCACGCTCATCAGCTTTTTCGGGCTCCATCTCGTTCCCACGCTCGTCGTCTTCTCCGGCTTCATACCGGCGATCCTGTCGATTCAGGAAGCCCGGCTTGTTCCGCTTTCGCTCGTCGGTGCTCTCGTCATGCTTGCAGCTGTCTGGCTGGAGTCCGTCTCCGACCGTTCGATCCATCGTTTTCTTCGGGAGCACCCGGGTCAGCGGCGCACATGCAATGAGGGTGTCTGGAAGTATTCGCGCCATCCGAATTATCTTGGCGAGATGTCCTTCTAGACCGGCCTGTTCCTCTATTACGCCGCGCTCCGCCCCGAGAAGTGGTACCTCGGAATCGGTTTTCTGACAATCATCCTGCTGTTTCTCGCCGTGTCCGTTCCCATGATGGAAAAGCACAACGCATCCCGGCGGCCGGACTACGCCGAATACCGGGAAAAGACATCCATGCTGCTTCTGCTTCCGAACCGGCATTGAAGCCGCGGCAGTATGCAAGAAACCGCTTTGCGTTTTCGCAAAGCGGTTTCTTGCATACACACCTTACAGCGCTTTCTCCATGACGATCTCATCGCCGTCCCGTTCCCCGTTCAGGGAAAAGCCCAGTTTCTCAAACAGGGATCGCGCGACGTTGTTCCCTTCGACATAGCACAGAACGACCTTCTCATATCTCCCGTCCAGAGCCATCTCCGCGAGAAGCTGACGTGCCGCTTCGATCCCGAATCCCATGCCCTGGAATCTGCTGTCGATAAACAGCTGGCTGAGATTGTAGGCCTGCAGCGCATCGCAGTCGTAATACAGCGCCATCCCGACCGGAGTCTCGTCCGCGCAGATCAAATATGCCCGGCTGCGGCTGTCCCGGTACGCGTATGCGCGCGCCAGCAGCCTCATGGCATCGGAGACATATCGTTCCTGCGTCTCCGACACGCGCAGTTCTTCCCTCCAGTTATCCGGCGTGACCGCTTCCAAGCGTATCATTGTTACCGGTCTCCCCTCTGCTGTCTTCCTGCGGCGCGAAATAGTGTTCTGCCGCATATTGATAATGCTCCTCGAACTTTGCGATCGCCTCGTGAACGATCTTTTTGGCCGGAAACAGGATGTCATAGGCATGGAACCAATCGGGATATACGTCGACCTCTGCCTCGACGCCGGCCTCACGCAGGCGCCGGACATATTCAACAGTCTCCCAGTAAAAGGGCTCGATATCGCCCACAAATGTGTAACACGGCGGCAGTCCGCTGTAATCGTCCCTGCGGGATGGCGCCGCATAGCAGGAGACGATATCCGTCCCGTATGCGTCCCCGAGATATCGTTTCCAGGCCTTGCGGTTGCGCTTTGTGTTCCAGTTTGGCGCGTGGTTGTCCGCGGAAGACGGCGTATCCCGGTCATCCAGCATAGGATAAAGCGGCATCTGAAAGGCGATATTCACCTCTTTACGGTCATGAGCGAGCATGCACAGCGCCGCTGCCATACCGCCCCCCGCGCTCTCGCCGCCTACCATGATCTGATCAGAGCGGACTCCAAGCTCATCCGCATGCTCTTTCAGATAGATGAGAGATGCATAGCAGTCGTGAAGAGCAGCCGGATAGGGATGCTTTTTGGAGAGTCTGTAATTCGGCGCGACCAGCGTTGCTCCGTATTTCACCACGAGAGAGAACGCTCTTGTGGCAAAGACATCTTTGGCGGAGCCGGACTGGTAACCTCCCCCGTGTATCCATAACACGCCCGGCGTCTTCTCAGATGCCGGAGCGGGCGGGCGCAGGATGAGAAGCTTGATGTTGTGCTTTCCCACGGGTATGCTTCGTGTCTCCGTCTGAAACAAACGATTCTTCATTTTCATATTTTCGCCTCAGAAAAAGCAGCGTCTTTCAAGCGCGCGCCGGAGCGGCCGGACCATCCCTGCCAGCAGCAGAAATACTCCTACCGCGCCAAAACCGACAAGCGTATACAGG